>ENA-OSJC01004075-OSJC01004075.1-marine-metagenome-genome-assembly--contig:-NODE-4075-length-10174-cov-8.785184_pt1 | contig 10174 bp, 18 predicted proteins | sample MGYA00237885_ERZ534234 | MGnify/ENA primary metagenome ERZ534234 (study PRJEB26413, sample SAMN06343907) | marine metagenome | isolation source: coastal waters | place: Atlantic Ocean: West Antarctic... | reverse complement strand
ATGACCATAATGACAAATATATGCCAGGATATGATGATTTAGTTTCCAAAATAATTACATCTAACACACATCATTGGAGAACAACTCCTAGTACTTGTGGTACGTTTATAATGACTAGGGATTTGTTTGATAAAGATATTGATGTTTGGGAAAGTACTGTTGGAGACCACAATACCTTTATGTATCTTAATCAGGAAAGACAAAGGTATGTTTTAACACCAATCCCTGGATTAGCAACACATTGTATGGGTGGATTAATGTCACCTACAATTGATTGGGAATTGCTAAAAAAATAAATTTTTAAATATGGATTTAAATAAAATACCAGAATTAATAAATAAGATTACTGAGGAAAATTATTCCATGGCTAATAAAGAACTATTTAATACAGTTCTAAGAAACTATAAAAGTATAAATGCTATTCAGGGAGACATAATAGAATGCGGAGTATGGAGAGGGGGATTTTCAGTGTTTCTAAGTCATTTATTTATTGATCGAAAAATATGGGTATGTGATTCATTTGGTGGTTTTCAATCACTAGAGGACGCTGATTATAAAAAATTAACATATCTTGATGAAGAAACAGAACAATTAACTGAAAGATTTCAAAAGGAGTATGATTTAGTTATGAATATTCCTTTAAGATATGTAAAAGGTGTTTTTAAATATTTTGATTTAATAGAAAATGGAAGAATTAATTTTGTTAAAGGATTTGTAAATAAAACTCTTCCTAACATTAAAATTAATAAAATTGCATTACTTCGAGTGGATGTTGATGGTTATTCCCCCACTAGAGAGGTATTAGATAATTTATACCATAAAGTTGAAAAAGGGGGTATGATTATATTTGATGATTTATGTCTAGTTGAATCTGCTGAAGGAGTTAAAGATTGGATGGTTGAAAATAATTTACCTTTAGAAGTACATAACCCTTATGATGATACTATTTATTCCTTAAAGGATAAAATAGCAGATTCCGAAACAGGTTACCATACAGGTTCATATATAATAAAAAAATAAAATGATAAGTTTAATAATTCCAACATACCGTAATCCCTTATTTTTAGATATTTGTCTAAAATCCGCAATTGAAGGACAATGCGAAATAAATGAAATAATAGTTGCAGTTGATGGTTATATAGAAGAAAGCCAAAGTGTATTAGACAAGTATAAAGATAATATTAAAATTTTAAATTTAGGTCAAAATCAAGGAATGCAAATGGCCTTAAATTTAGGTGTTTACAATGCTGATTTTGAAATAATTTGTATAATAAATGACGATAATGTTTTAAGTAAAGGGTGGGATATAACTATAAAAGAAAATCTAAATAAAGGAGAGGTACTTACTATTAATCAAATAGAACCTACAGGACCTGGTATATTTAATTTTCCAGTAAATGATTTAGGGAAAAACCCAGAAACATTTGATTACGAAGGATATTTAAAATATGAAGAAGAAATAAGAGAAGATAAATCAACTGAAGATGGAGGTATATTTCCTTTTGCTATGTCTAAAAAAGATTATATGATAGTAGGAGGATTTGATACACTATATCAATCTCCCTTTATATGCGATTGGGATTTCTTTTTAAAACTAGATTTAAATGGTTTAACTTTTACTAGAACTCATAAATCCCATTTTTATCATTTTGGTTCATCAGCAACTAAAAATGGTAAAGAAGGAGAGGCATTTAGAGCAACTGAAGGACCAGCTGCTGATACTTTTATGTACAAATGGGGAATACCACCATCTTTATTTAAAAACCATTCACATAATCCAAAAAATAATAAAATAATAAAAGGAATAAGATATGAATAAATCAATATTAATAACAGGAGTAGCAGGGTTAATTGGAAGTAGATTAGCAGATTGGATAATTGAAAATAAACCTGAATATAAAGTAGTAGGAATAGATGATTTAAGTGGTGGGTATAAAAATAATGTTCACCACAAAGTAGATTTTTGGGAAGTAAACCTAGTTAATCCTCTCCATACAATTGAAAATTGTTTTGAGGTTAACAAATTTGATTATGTTTTTCATTTTGCAGCATATGCTGCTGAGGGACTTAGTCCATTTATACGTTGTTATAATTATGATAACAACCTAAAATCCACAGCCCGCATAGTTAATGAATGTATTAAGAACGACGTTAAACGACTGGTATTTACGTCAACACTCGCAGTATACGGGCATGGGTATGGAGGTATATTTGATGAAACTCAAATCCCTAAACCTATTGATCCCTATGGTGTAGCTAAATATGCTTGTGAAATGGATATCCAAATAGCAAATGAACAACATGGTTTAGATTATTGTATTATTAGACCTCATAATGTATATGGCATTAAGCAAAATATATGGGATAAATACAGAAATGTATTAGGAATTTGGATGTACCAATACCTTAATAGTGAGCAAATGACAATATTTGGGGATGGAACTCAAACTCGAGCATTTAGTTTTATAGATGACATATTAGAACCTTTATGGAATGCAGCAATAAGGGAACAATCATCAAAACAGATTATTAATTTAGGTGGTGTTGAAGAAATATCAATAAAGGAAGCTGCTAATACCCTTAGATCCGTAATAGGTACTCAAGATGAATTTAGGTATTTAGAAGCAAGACATGAGGTAAAACATTCAATACCTACATTTCAAAAGTCTATTGATTTATTAGATTTTAAATCTAATACTACATTAAAAAAAGGGTTAGATAAAATGTGGAATTGGGCGAATCACCAACCAATGCGAGAAAGATTTGTATGGTCTGAATATGAATTAGATAAAGGAATGTATTCTTATTGGAAATAATATGCAAAAAATTTGGATTTCTAAGATATTGTTCGTATATTTACAGCAATAAAAAAGTAAATAGAAAACTAAAATATTATATTTATGAGTTATGTCGATAAAAATACTACATTAATTATGGAAAAACCACAATTAAAAATGATACCTTGCACAAAATGTGACGGTACTATGCCAGAATTAAGATTAACTGAATATGGTTACAACTTTTGTATCAAATGTTCTGAGAGTGGAAATTATGTTAAGCCCAAACAAGGAATTAATGTAATGATGGGAGAAGGAGATCATACATGGGTTGAAACCATTATTATGGATGCTGAAGAATATGACCAATATCTTTTGGATACTGGACAGCTTGTAGGTGATGATGCACCTAAAATCTCACTAACACCAAATGACTCCTCAGAAATCATAGATTTTGATACAGAGGATATAAACTCTCCTGCTCTTAAAAAAGATAATATATCCATTATAGATAGATTAGATTCAGAATAATGCGTAAAAAATTTCTTAGTAAGGAACAAATAGTGGCAGCACAAGGTAAGACACTGTCTAACCTTGCTGCTAGTAGGTACCTTCATGTTTCTTATCAACACTATAAGAAATATGCTAAGATGTATAACCTATTTGAGGGACACTTAAACCAAAGTGGTAAAGGTGTTCCTAAATTTTTAAAGAGTTCAAAGAAGATGCCGGCAATGATAGAGATTATTGAGGGCAGAATTTCCGCGTCTCATTTTTCTCCTGCTAAACTTAAGTATTCTTTAATAGAGCAGGCATATTTATTAGAAGAGTGCGCCGTGTGTAAGTTCAAAGAAAAAAGGGTATTAGACTACAAAACTCCCTTGTTATTACATTTTAAAGATAAAAACGGCAATAATTACAGCTTAAACAACATTCAACTGCTGTGTTATAATCACTACTTTTTGCAAGTAGGTGATATTTTCAATAAAAATGATATAAAACAATTAGAATCAAATACTGAGCAATTTAAGACCACTGAAAACGTTGAATTTGAAGTCGATGACTACCATTTACAACGTTTAAGAGAACTTGGATTGGATACAGATGAAGATAATGATACTGATCAATATATTTCAAGAATATGAAAAAAACAAGCAGCGAAAAACATACAGCTATAGTCAAGGATTATAGTAAACAAAAAAGTAAACATTTAGAAAAATTAGCTAATAGAATGCTAAAAAATGATGAAGTCTCACAAAAGCTTAAATCCCACCATATTAAAGGTGAATTCTTAAATGGATTTTAAGTAGTTAAAATGTTACAACATTTTTATAACTAAAACAAAAAATATGAAATTAATTAAAATTATATTGGTATCTTTACCTCTATACCTTTTATCCTCTTTTAGCTCAAATAGTACTAGTAGCTATGCTCCTAACTATTATGAAGAGGTTAATCCAATTGAAATTCCAACACCACCACTACCTATTAAAATTCCAATTAATGATAAATCACATTATCATTTCCTAACAGCAATAGGCCATATGGAATCAGGTAATAGGTATGATATTGTAAACAAATGGGGTTATATGGGTAGATATCAGTTTGGTAAGTCAACTTTAAGAACTTTAGGGTATAAAGTTACTCGTAAAGAATTTTTATCAAATCATAGCTTACAAGAGGAGGCAATGCTTAGTTTATTACAACATAACCAATACTCTTTAAAATATTATATTAAAACCTATGAAGGTCAAAATATATGGGGAGTAAACATAACAGAATCTGGATTATTAGCTGCCGCTCATTTAGCAGGCTCAGGTAATGTTATAAAATTCTTTGATAAAGGATCAGATTTTGCTGATGCAAATGGAACTAAAATGACTTTTTATATGAAGCAATTTGGAGGTTACAGATTAAATATTTAAATTATACCTATAATAAAAATTAAATAAATGATTAAACCTGAATGGCATTTTATGGAATATAAATTTAAAGTAGGAGACAAGGCATTTAAACCCAATGGTTATGAGTTCCCCTGTACTGTAGTATCTATTTTTGAAACTACTAAAGGTAAAGTAAGAATAGTAGCTGAAATGGAAAATAATGGGATGTTACATGTTTTTAATGAAAAACAGCTAGAAAAACAAGATCCTAGATTATGACTTTAGATAAACAATATCAAAACTTATTAAGTCTTATATTGGAAAATGGTAGTAAAAAAGATGATAGAACTGGAACAGGTACTTTATCATTATTTGGACAACAAATCAAACATGATATGAGTAAGGGATTTCCCTTACTCACTACCAAAAAATTATCTCTTAAAACTATAGTTACTGAATTAAAATGGTTTCTAAAAGGTGATACTAATATTAAGTACTTACAAGACAATAATTGTAAAATATGGGATGGTGATTATAATAAATCTAAAAGAACAGATGGTGAGTTAGGTCCCATTTATGGTAAACAATGGAGAGATTGGGGTGGTTTCAAAACTACTAGAGTAGACCAAAATATGGGAAAGGATGGGTTTTTAGGATTTAAAGTAGACCATACTTTAGGTATAGATCAAATTAAAAATTTAATTTTAGATATTAAATCAAACCCAAATAGTAGAAGATTAATAGTATCAGCTTGGAATGTAGGTGAGTTAAAATATATGACTTTACCACCTTGCCATTATGGTTTTCAATGCTATGTAAATGATAATAAACTATCTTTAATGTGGAACCAAAGAAGTGTAGATACATTTTTAGGTTTACCTTTTAACATAGCATCTTATGGCTTATTGTTATTACTATTATGTGAGGAAACAAATTTAGAAGCTGGTGAGTTAATAGGTAACTTAGGTGATACACACTTATACAATAACCATCTTGAGCAAGCTAAAGAACAGATTAATAGACATGAGTTCATTCTTCCAACTATTAAACTTAGTAATGTAAACGTATTAGATGGAGAGTTTGATTATGAATTAATAAATTATCAAGCACACCCTAATATTAAAGCACCCCTAAGTAACTAAAATGAAAAAGACAAAAAAAATATTAAAAAAATATTGGAGTTTAATGTTAGAAGGATATAAACCAATAAAAAAATGATGAAACTAATTTACACCCAAGATACTATAAATTATATGTTAAAGGATCATAGAGATTTAGTTGAAGAATTAGATAAAATGGGTAAACCTGAAATAAAAACTATTGATAAAATTCAATATTATGTTTTTGAAGTAGAATAAAAATATATGCAAAAATATTTGGAGAAGCAAAATATTGTTCGTATATTTACGGCATATTAAAACATATAAAAAAAAGGTTATGAATGAAGAATTAAGAATAAAAAATCAAGAAAAAGTAATTAAATGGTATGCTGATGGAATCATTACAGATGATGAGTGTAGTGAAATGTTAGATCTTTATTCTGATAAACCAACAGAAGAAGAAGATACTTACAATTGGGATACAGATAATCCTTCAGAATATAATTGGGTAGATGACAATTGGGAACAGCAATACGAATAAAAGACAGGCACATAAGTGCTTGGCTTCCTGAAATATTGTTCGTATATTTACAGTATAATTAAAAAATGAAGGTTATGAAAAAGTCAATAGTTATATTATTATTATCAGCAGTTTTATTAGTAACTGCATATTATGGAGTTATATTTTCACTAAAATCATTTTTATGGTTAGTAAAAGCTGATAATACTATGGTAGGATTAGTAATAATCATATCAATTGTATTTTATTTAGCGATGGTTGAACTTAAAAAATCATTCCATTAATATGATAAAATATGATCACAGAGAATCATTACCACCAAATTTGGTAATACTCAACAATAAAACGTATATTGTACCAAGTTGGCGTAGAGTGGCGCGTGGCACAGAATTATCAAATATACGACACGTAAAACCGCAAATAAACAAGGTACCTGTACCTACATCCAAATACAAAACAGTTTATTATCCTTCAAGTGGTAAGTACCATTGTTCATGTATGGGTTATTGGAGGTCTAAAGGTAATTGTAAGCATGTTAAATCTTTAAAATTAGAAAATGCAGGAAAGTAGAGGTAGAAAAAAAGAAAATACAGAAGCTATTAAGGTTTATGACCAAGAAATAATGGATTCAACAGGTGGAAAGATGATTTATAAGTTTAATCTTAATAAATTTCCAAATGGGGCATATTCAGTAGAAAGTATCCCTGCTAAACATCACACTACAAGACCAGTTTTTGATTTAAATCAAAGAACATATTCTAAAGCACCAACAGTGATGGTATTTAAATCCTCAGAACGTTCAAATGCTAAAGTTAAGATAAAGGTATTTAATAAAAACGTTGACTATATTAATATGGCAAAGAAGCTACCAGGTGTACCTAATGATTCTATTATATTAGAGTTAGGTGTTGGTGAAAAGTTTATTGAGTTATGGAAAAAACAATATAATTTAAAATAATTTTAATATATTTATAATCATCAAATAATAATTTATGTGGTTAGTAGTATTATATTTAGTATTGTTATTTATAACTTTTATGGTTGTCCACTTTGTGACTGAACGTAAAAGAAAGAAAGAAAATAAAGAATTAAAAGAATACCTAGCTAAAAAACCTAAAAAACGAGGACGTAAACCAAAAAAGAAATGAGCAAATATAATTTAACAGATATCCTTGGTGAATCATTTGATTCATTAGCTAAAAAATTAGATAAGCAAAAGGGCATAGATAAAGGTGAAGCTGCTAAAATTGCAGGTTCAATCGCTGCTAAAAAAAGAGCAGGAGCAGGTAAAGGTCCTACTGCTAAACAAAAGGCAAGAATGAATGAAGAGGAAGTGTCTGATAAAGAACAAGTATTTGATATTATATATGCTGCTGGAGGAAAAGACATAGCTCCTGAGTTTCTAGATGCAATTGGAGAAGAATTTGAAATTCCTTTTGAATTTGGAGGATTAAACGAACAATCTAAACCAGTAAATGAAGACCGTGAGGTGTTTGATCGTATTGATGCTGGTGTTAATCAAAACTTTAAATTTAATATGCTTGATGAGTTTATTAAATTATATGCTGAGTTAACAGAAGAGGATCCATATGATTCTGAAGATGTATTAATGTATCTTCATGGAGAAATGGCTAATTTTTTAAAAGAAAAAGGCATGTATGAAGATGGGAGTTATGAAGGTGTAGAAGAAGTATTAGGTGTCAAATCAGACGATGGTACTGAAGACAATGTTGATAATATTGATAAAGTATCTTCCCCAAGTGCTAAAGGTAGAGGATATAACCAAGTATCTAAATCAAACACAGATGAGGATGATATGGAGAGTAAAGAAATAGCTAATCCTAGACCAATGTACGAAGATTTGAAAAAACACTTTAAAAGGTTTATGTAATAGTATTTGTTTACCCAATATTCCTTGTGTATATTGGGTAATATAAGATATGGAAACAATAGTTTTAATAATAGATATAGCAACACTTATATTCGTAATGTATTGTATGGCTATGATTAGTAATATTAAAGATAGTTTTAACAAAAAATAGTTATGAATAACGAACCTATAATATGGCAATGTGAAAAGTGTGGTGCTTTTAATAACATTAAAATAGACCAATGTGGTAAGTGCTTTGAAATAAAAACCAATCCAAAATATTTGTAAAAAACGGTTAGATATGAAATTAGAAACCATACTTGCCGAAGATAATTTATACGAGGTATTAAGAACATTTAGTATATCCTATTTTATGGATAATCATAATCAAGTAAACAAAAAATTATTAGGATTATGGGTATCTCATCTAGAGGGAGACAAAGTAATACAAAATAATAACCAATATTCAATATGTCAGTTAATCAAGGATGCTCAAATCTTAGACATAGATGGGTAAAACTTGTGCGTGGTGCCATAAACCAACAGAATTACCAAAAATATTTGCAGCTGATGTTCCTATATTAGATTGGATGGAAGAAAAAATAGATGTATTTTGTAATAAAAATGGTATCAATAGAAATATCCTCTGGGATAATGGAATTGATTGGGAGGAATTAGATTTAGATGAAAAAACTGAAGCAGAATTGTTAGTATATGATAAGTTAATTGAAACGGTTTCTCGTAAAACAATATGTAAAGAATGTTTAATTGAAGATGATAAACTTTGGAGAAAATATTACCATAGTGAAGATTTTAATGATGAATTTGAATTAGATATAGATAGTTTATAAAAAAATAGTTATGAAAATTGATTTTGTATATATAATTAACTTAAGTACTCCTAATGAGGAAATTAATAGTAAAATCCAACAAGTTTCTTGGCCTTATCCCCTTAATTATTACATTTTAGATGCTACTAATGGTTGGGAAGTAATAGATAACTCATCATTAACACCATATAAGTTCAAAGCCGCTAAATGGTGGAAAATTGACTCTAGTAATAAATTTCATAATAGAGATGTTACACCTGGGGAAATTGGATGTATGTTATCTCATTATCAATGCATTAAATTAGCACAAAAATCTGGATATAATAATGTCTTAATATTAGAAGAAGATTTTATACCTTCTGGAAAATTTCCTACACAAGAAATGTTTAATGATATTCCTAAAGATGCTAGTATAGTTTATTTAGATAGAAGTCAATTATGGGGTGATGATAAAGAAAATAGAATAAATAATAATATAACTGAAGTAGGTTACACTTATAATACCCATGCTTATATTATTACTTTAAAAGGAATGTTAGAAATAGTAAATTCCTCTATATTAAATAATATAATTACTCCTGATGAATTTTTCTCTGCTATAAATGGAGCTAGTGATAGAAAAGATGCTATAGAAATTTTTCACAATATTAATTTTAAATCATATTCTTTTAATGGAGGATATTTTGAACAATCCTCTAACCCTAATAGTAATTCATTAACTGAGTTTAATCCTAATATGTTACCTTCTGGTAAAACAGGAGATAAAACACTTTTTCAACCTAAAAAAACAAATACTGTACCCAAACCTATAAAAAAAGACATTATATCATTATTACCAATTCAAGATAGTAATAATTGGGAAAAATGGTGTGAAAAATATATTCACCCTATGGTTAAAAATGGTGAGTACCAATTACTAGTAGATGAACCTGCAACCCACGTTTATACTTTTCCATTTTTTACAAAAATATTTTGTGATGAAATAAATAACAGCGAATTTAAATATATTAAAACTAATATTGGATTTCCTGAAAAAGAAAATCCAATAATATATATGCCAGGTACTAAAAAAACTTTTGGTTGGCCTGAATTAGAATTAAGTACTGAAATTGAGAACAAAATAGAAAAGTGGATAAAAACTTTTCGTGATAATTTGAATCCATCTATTTCAAGATCGGAAGAGCACACGTCTGA
>ENA-OSJC01004074-OSJC01004074.1-marine-metagenome-genome-assembly--contig:-NODE-4074-length-10175-cov-5.217667_pt1 | contig 10175 bp, 10 predicted proteins | sample MGYA00237885_ERZ534234 | MGnify/ENA primary metagenome ERZ534234 (study PRJEB26413, sample SAMN06343907) | marine metagenome | isolation source: coastal waters | place: Atlantic Ocean: West Antarctic... | reverse complement strand
CAATTACAGGTTATTTAGGTGGTTTTGGACTTCCTGTAGCTTTCTCATGGATTGTAGGCGGTTTCGCTGCAGCAGGTGCGGCATGGTGGATTGGCAAGATAACCTTAGGCTTAAGGACGGATTATCTTGCAATCGCAACGCTGGGTATTTCTGAAATTATTTTGTATGTCATTAAGAATGAAGACTGGTTTGTTCGAGGCCTTAAGAATGTTTATGGACTTCCCAGACCTGTTCCTTACGAAGTTGATATGCAAAAATCAGAATGGCTACAAAATATTGTTGCCTGGATTCACAGATCAGAACTTCAGTTGTTGTCTCAATCAGATCAAATTGATAAGCTAGGTGACTATGTTAGAGAGGCATCAGTCGTTTTTGTTAAGCTTAGTTATTCAGGTTTAATTCTTTTAATTTTAGTTGCTTTCATACTGCTTTCTAATCTTGCTTTAAATTCTCCTTGGGGAAGGAAAGTAAGAGCAATAAGAGATAATGAAGTTGCAGCCTCGGCGATGGGTAAGAATATTAAGCGTCAACATCTACAAATTTTTGTCTTAGGTTCTGCAATTGTTGGTGTTGCTGGTGCTCTATTGGTTACCTATGATGGAATATTTATTCCTACTGCTTATCAACCCCTTCGATTTACTTTTTTGATATGGGTAATGGTTATTCTTGGTGGTTCGGGTAATAATTTAGGGTCCGTTTTAGGTGCCTTTATTATCTGGTTTATTTGGATTCAATCGGGCCCAATGGGACTTTGGGTGGTTGAAATGCTTGGTAACTATATTCAAGAAGGAAATACATCATTAGAGTTCATAGAAGATCGAGTTCACTATCTTAGACTTGTCTTTATGGGCACTATATTGCTCTTAATAATGAGATTCTCTCCAGGCGGTATTCTTCCTGAGAAAAATAAAGAGCTATAAGTATTCTAAATTATGCCGAAAGATACTCTGTAGTTAGGTTTAGTTCATTTTTTTTTGTAATATTTTTAACACAAAGCACAAAAAACTGTTTATCATTACCCTGAATCCCATTGGAAATGCGTCTTAATGATTTATTAAGCGTTGGGAATCTTTTTTTAAAATTAGGAGACAAAATGAAAAGTTATTTAAAAACAACGGCTGGCTTTGTATTGTCAGCTACGATGGCAACTGCATCTTTTGGTGCTACTGTCAATGTTGGTGAGCTTCAAGGATTTACAGGGCCACTCGAATCTATGATAGGACCTATGTCCGGTGGTGCAAACCTAGCAGTAACAGAAGCGAATGCTTCTGGAAATTACCTTTATGGAACAATTAATGTTGTTCAGGGTGATTCAGTATGTATTGATCCGGCTGTTGCAATTGCACAGGCTGAAAAAATGGTTAATGATGATAATGTTATGGCTATTATGGGCCCTAACTGTTCAGGTAATACTGGTGCGGTTATAACCAATGTGTTAGTACCTAATGGTATAGTTGCAATTTCACCATCAGCTACTTCACCTGCTTTGACTACCCTAGAAGATGGTGGATGGTTCTTTAGAACTGCCCCTTCAGATGCTAGACAGGGTCCAGTACTTGCAAGTATTGCAATGTCTAGAGGACAAACTGATATGGCGGTAACGCATTCAAACAGTGACTATGGTAAGGGATTAGCAGATGCATTCGTAACTGCTTATGAAGCTGCTGGTGGAACAGTTACTGTTATGGCAGGACATGATGACGATAAGGCTGACTACTCTGCTGATGTAGCAGCTCTTTCAGCTGGTGGTTCTGCTACTCTTGCAGTTCTTGGTTATGCTGATACTGGTGGTAGAGGAATCATTGCTGCTTCAGAAGATACAGGTGCATTTACTGACTACATCTTTGGTGACGGTATGATTAGTGCAGTAACTTCAGGAGCGGTTGCAGATGGCTCATGGGGTACTTTACCTTCTCCAGATGAAGCACTTGGTGCTAACTGGGTAGCAGTAGCTGCAGCAGGTGGTGTTGATGGTTCTGGCGTATTTTCTGCTGAATCTTATGATGCTATGGCTTTGATTATTCTAGCTTCTCAAGCTGCAGGTTCAACTGACAGAGCAGCAATTCAGGCAGAAGTTTTGAATGTTGCTAACGCTCCTGGTAATAAATGTAGTGCTGGTGATTTAGGTAATTGCCTGAAATGGATTTCAGGTGGTTTACCTGTTGACTATGTTGGTGCTACTGGTGTTGAGTTAGATGCAGGTGGAACAGCTAATGGTTCATATGCAGAGCGTGAAGTTATTGGTGGTGTGTTTACTAACGTAAAGATCCATAAATAATAAGCTTTAAATATCTATGAAAAAGCCCATCTTTAAGATGGGCTTTTTTTTGTTTATAATATTCTTAAAGTAATTAACCGAAGTATGAATATAGAACTTTTTGATTCATAAGTATTATAATAACTACAGTTCAAGGAAAGTAAGGGCAATAAAATGAATAATAATGAAATCTGGGAAAGTATAAAAAAAGCTTTTAAAGCTACTCTAGATAAGATGGATAACCATTACATGTTTTATCTAGATGAAATGGTGACCCCTAAGTTAATTACGTTATTGTATTGGATACTGTTGTTTGGAATTATAACCAAAGGGCTTGGAGATATATTTATAGAGGGTGATTTCTGGCGTGGTTTGGTTTGGGTTATTGGCGGTTCACTTGCCTCTAGGGTTGCCTGTGAGCTCGTTGTCATTCTATTTCGTATCAATGAAAACTTGGATGAGATTAATGACAAAACTAGTGAGAATGATAGTCTTAGTGATACTAGTTTTGAAAAAGATTACTACAAGCATTAATAAATCTTATAGGGCTCTATTTAGTCTACAATAGCGCTTTTCTTCTAATAGTTTTTACTTCATGAATAGAGGTATCTTGCTTGTTCTTTCTGGCTATCTGATGTGGGGTTGTTTCCCAATATATTGGGCTTTCTTAAATCATGTAAACCCTTCAGAAGTTCTTGTTCATAGAATACTCTGGTCAATCCCTGTACTTTTTATTCTTGTCTACTTTAAGCCATCTTGGCAAGCTAATTTTAGGGAATCTATAACTTCTCGAAAAGAGCTACTTTTCTTGTTTTTGACTGCAACTCTGATAACTATTAATTGGGGTGGTTATATTCTTGCAGTAAATCTAGGAAGGATAGTAGAGGCCTCTATGGGCTATTTCCTTTCTCCAGTAATAAACATGTTAGGTGGCTATATTTTTTTCCATGAAAGAATCTCTAGAGTTAAGAAGTGGGCCGTTTTCTTTGCTACCTTGGGCGCCTTATATTATGTTTTTAATGGAGACTCATTTCCATGGTTAGGGCTTCTGATAGGACTCACTTTTTCCTCCTATGGCGTAGCACGAAAGGCAATGGTAACCTCACCAGTTCCTGGTCTATATATTGAGACATTATTGCTTTTACCTTTTGTGTTTATATTCACTATATGGTTTTATTCCAATCATGAGGTAGCCATATTTAATGTGAATCTATCTACAGATATTTTATTAATATTGGCAGGTCTGGTTACTGTCGTTCCGTTGGCGCTATTTACTGCTGGAACAAAGCTTCTTCCTATGACTACAGTGGGTATTTTGTTTTTGATTACCCCTACAATTCAATTTTTAGTGGGATATTCTTTATATGATGAGCCAGTAAATGTTAATCAGTTGATTGGATTTTTTGGTGTTTGGATAGGTCTTGTAATGTATAGTTATGCGCTTATTAAAAATAAATAGTCAATAATAGTGTTGGCTTTTAGAGGTTTTCTTGGAGTACTCTATGAAGAATACTAAAAGTATGATTCCAACAATTTTTAAAACATTACATACTTCAACTCTTAATGAGTTAGAAAACATATATAAAAATTGGGCACCTGACTACGAGCATGACGTGATTCAATTAGCGGGCTATGTTGGGCATCTTATTACTACAAGGCTTTTACTTAAATACTTTACGAATAATGAATTTGAGGTGCTAGATGCTGGGTGCGGTACAGGTCTTGTTGGAGAGATACTTCACAAAAAGGGTATAAAAAATATAGTTGGCGTTGACTTTTCTCAGCAAATGCTTGACTTAGCTCTTAAAAAAAATGTATATAAATCCCTGCACTTAATGGACTTGACTAAGAAACTTGATTTCGAAGATGATACTTTTGATGCAATTGTTTGTGCTGGCACATTTACATGTGGTCATGTAGGTCCTGAGGCATTTGTAGAAATGGTGCGCATAACAAAAAGTGGTGGATATATAAGTTTTACTGTCCGCAAACAAGAGTGGGAAGCTTTGCCATATGAAAAAACTATCAAAGATCTAGAAGAAGCTGAGTTATGGCACGAGATTGAGCGCTTCACTTCAGACTATAACGTTCAAGAAGGTGTAAGTTGTCAATTATGCTTATATCAAATAGCCGCATAAAATAAGATGTCTTTAGGTTTTTCTAATCAGAATAGAGCTTATATTTTTGCCGGTATTGCAATATTTTTCTGGTCTACTGTTGCCACTGCTTTTAAGCTTTCATTAGAGCATTTAGAACCTATCCAGTTAGTTTTTTATTCGACGATATTTTCTGTATTAGTACTTTTTTTTATTGTTCTTTTTCAGGGTAAGCTAAAGTTAATTAAAAACTTCTCAAAGTATGCTCTGTTAAAGTGCGCTTTTCTTGCACTTTTAAACCCGTGTCTTTATTACATCATTCTTTTTAAGGGTTATGATATATTGCCTGCTCAAGAGGCTATGGTGATTAATTTTAGTTGGCCTGTAATGATTGTTATTTTATCGATTCCAATTCTTAAACAAACAATAGATATTAAGTCTTTTCTGTCAATTATTGTTAGCTATATTGGTGTTGTAGTTATTGCGTCAAAGGGTGATGTATTTTCAATGCAGTTTGAAAGTCCGTTAGGAGTTATCTATATTCTAATTACTACTGTTATATGGGCCTTATTTTGGCTCTTTAATACCAAAAATTCTAATGATTCAGTTGTCAGTTTGTTTTTAATATTTCTATTTAGTTTGCCCTATATTTTATTAATTGTTTACTTTAGTAATTCATTTATCATCCCCTCAATAAAAGGCTTTATTGGCTCTGCATATGTAGGCTTATTTGAGATGGGCATTTCTGTAGTTCTTTGGCAGGTAGCTTTAAAAACTTCAACAACTGTTTCTAGAGTTGCTAGCCTAGTTTTTATTACTCCTTTTTTATCTCTTCTGATTCTTCATTTTGTATTAAAAGAGACTATCTTAACTTCAACTATTATTGGCGTTATCCTTATTTGTGTAGGTTTATTTTTACAAAAGTATTTCACTAAAAAAAACTCAGAAGTTATTTAGTTTTCAGTTTTTAAGTGGTATTAAACTTAGATAAGACAATATTACAAGATGTTACAAGCTTCTGTAAAGTTTAGGCGTGGTGCACGAGAATGCAAATTGGACTCATCTCCATAGCCAATTCCACATATAAAGATAGCTTTATATTTGTTGTCAGGGAAAAATTCTTGATTTAATTTTTCTTTGTTAAACCCTAGCATTGGGCAACAATCTAGACCTATTGAACGGGTTGCCATAATAAAGTAAGCTCCTTGGAGCGCTGAATTAAATTCAGCAGAAGACTTTATTTTTTTATCCTTACCTTCGTACCAAGATTTAGCATTATTATGTGGTGAAAGGTAGGGAAGCTTTTGATAGAACTCAGTGTCATAACTGATAACAACAACGGCAGGAGAATTCATAGCTTGATCGATGTTTCCTTGATCTAATGAAGGCTTAAGTCTTTCCTTGGCTTCTTTACTTCGAATAAAAGTGAATCGAGCTGGACAAGTGTTGGAAGAAGTTGGTGCAAATTTAAGTAAATCATAGATTTGATTGATTTGCTGCTCAGTTATATCTTTATTTATCCAGCTTTTATGACTTCGTGCTTTTGTAAAAAGTTTATCTAGACTTGAAGTTGAAAGCATATAATTTATCCTTAATATTTGAATTAATATGCTTGATTATAAGTTCTTTTAGTATTTCTTTATATTAGATATTGAAAGATATAAAATTGAATTATGGAAAACTGTATTTTTTGTGCAATAATTAATGGCGACATACCTGCTGAAAAACTTTATGAGGATGATCAAGTTTTAGCCTTTAAAGATGTCAATGCCCAAGCGCCCGAACATTTTTTAGTAATACCGAAGATACATATTTCTACAGCAAATGATGCTACTGATGAAGCATTATTGGGCAGAATGAATATTACCGCCTCAAATATTGCTAAAGAGCATGGGTTTGCTGAAAAAGGCTATAGGCTTGTAATGAACTGTAATAATGACGGTGGTCAAACCGTGTCTCACATTCATTTGCATTGCTTAGGTGGGCGTCAAATGACTTGGCCGCCAGGTTAATTTCTTATTGGAAGTTAAATAATTAATGTGCACTAGCTCAAGAGTTGAATTAAAATAACACTCATTCACATTAATCTTTTAGATGTGACTTTCGATTTAAATTTATTAAGGAAATAATGAGCCAAAACGGCATTGAGCGACAAAGCGTTGGAGATTATAGTGAGCGCGCTTATCTTGATTACTCAATGTATGTCATTCTTGACCGTGCACTACCTTTTATTGGTGATGGTTTAAAACCAGTCCAAAGGCGCATTATCTATGCGATGAGTGAGCTTGGACTTAAATCTACTGCAAAATTTAAAAAGTCAGCCAGAACTGTAGGTGATGTTTTAGGTAAATTTCATCCACATGGAGATAGTGCTTGCTATGAGGCAATGGTGCTTATGGCACAACCTTTTTCTTATCGCTATCCCTTTATTGATGGACAGGGAAATTGGGGGGCTCCAGATGACCCAAAATCTTTTGCAGCAATGCGATATACAGAATCTAAATTATCGCCATATGCAGATTTACTTCTTAGTGAAATCAATTTAGGCACAGTTTCCTGGACAGATAATTTTGATGGCACAATTCAAGAGCCACAGCAATTGCCTGCACAGGTTCCAAACTTATTGCTTAATGGTACTTCAGGTATTGCTGTAGGAATGGCAACTGATGTGCCTCCTCATAATCTTATTGAAGTAATTACTGCATGTATCCAACTTCTTGAGAAGCCCTCTACTGACCTGGACCAATTGATTAAGATAATACCTGCCCCTGACTATCCAACAGATGCGTATATTGTTAACTCTAAAGAGGAGCTCTACCAAATTTATGAGACTGGCCATGGGTCAGTAAAAATGAGGGCAAGTTACATCAAAGATGATGGTGAAATTGTTATTGAAGCCCTTCCATATCAAACATCTGGTGCCAAAGTTATTATGCAAATTGCCACTCAGATGCGAAATAAGAAGCTTCCTTTGGTTGAAGATCTTCGTGATGAGTCTGATCATGAGAATCCGACTCGAATTGTTATCGTACCAAGATCAAACAGAGTAGATTGTGATCAGCTAATGTTGCACTTGTTTGCCACTACTGATCTTGAGAGAAATTATCGAGTTAACATGAATGTTATTGGGCTAGATGGAAAGCCACAAGTTAAGCCGTTAATTCCATTACTAAAAGAGTGGTTGCAATTTAGAACGCAAGTGGTTGTCAATCGACTTCAGTTTCGACTTAATAAAATTTTAGAACGCTTACATGTTCTTGAAGGATTGCTGGTAGCTTATCTTAATATTGATGAAGTTATAGCTATAATTCGACGCGAAGAAAAACCTAAGCCAGTACTCATTGCAAAATTCAAGCTAAGTGAAATTCAAGCTGAAGCTATCCTAGAACTTAAGTTGCGTCATTTGGCAAAACTTGAAGAGATTAAAATTAAAAATGAAGTAGAGCAACTCGAGAAGGATCGAAAAACCATTGAATTACTCCTATCAAGTGAAACAAGATTAAAGACCTTCATTAAAAAAGAACTACGAGTTATCCTTGAGGAGTTTGGAGATCAGAGGCGATGTCAAATTATTTCAGATGTTCCTTCCGCACAAGCTTTCAATGATCAGGACATGATCCCTGCCGAAAATGTAACAGTAGTGTTAAGTGAAAAAGGCTGGATAAAAGCCGCTAAAGGACACGAAATTGAATCTTCTTCACTAAACTATAAATCTGGTGATACCTTCCTAAAGGATGCTAAAGGTAGAAGTAATAAGATGGCATTTTTTATTGACTCTACTGGCAGGTCATACACTTTACTAGCTAATAGTCTTCCTAGCGCTAGAGGTCAAGGAGAACCCTTAACTGGAAGATTGGCACCACCTATTGGTGCAGAATTTATTGATGTTATTATGGGGAAAGATGATCAGCTAGTAATGCTTTCATCTGATGCTGGTTATGGCTTTATATCAAACCTAGGTAATTTAAAATCAAAAACCAAGTCTGGTAAACATGTGATTACATTATCTAATCAAGCAAAAGCTATTAGACTTGCTATGGTTGAAGATATAGAAAGTCAGTTTGTTGCAGTTGTTACCAATAGAGCTAGATTGTTGATATTTCCTGTCTCTGAATTGCCACAACTTTCCAAAGGCAAAGGTAATAAACTTATTCAGATTGCAACAAAAGACTTTATTGCTGGTGAAGAGTTTGTTGTTGGAATTTGTGCAATTAAAGATAATCAAAAATTAAGAGTCCAATATGGAAAGAATGGAAAGAAACACAAAAATTATTCTTTTGAAGATTTAATTAATTTTGTTAGTCACCGTGCTCGAAAAGGTTTAATTCTTCCAGGTGTTTTTAATAAAGCTGACAGTATAGAAGTCATTGATTAGTTCTATACTTGATATGGTCCAAGAAGGCTTCTAGTTTATATCTTAAGCGCTATTCGCACACTTAATGTAGGTGGAATAGTGACATTCAAACAGGTATAATTGCGATTTTTTATCAATTTTTCCGAAAATGTTCGTCCTAAAAATTGTAACAGACTTTGCATCTGCACACTCCCTACGTGATTATCCTGGCGATTGCGCTAGACTTCATGGCCATAACTGGCAAGTAGAAGTGTCTGTCTGTTCTCAAGTTCTAGACGACTCTGGTATTGCCATTGATTTTCGAGAAATTAAGAAGCAAACTAAGTTGGTAGTTAAGAGATTAGATCACCAATATTTAAATGAAATTAAGCCTTTCGATGTGCTTAATCCAACGGCGGAAAATATTGCTAAATATTTTTTTGAAGAAATTGATATTTTAATTAATAATCAAGATGTTAAGGTTAAAGAAGTTACCATTTGGGAAACACCAAGATCTGCAGTTACTTATTCGGAATAATAAAATGAAAAATACACTACTTCCAGATACACAGAATACTAAAGATATTCGTAATATTGTTATTAACCAGGTTGGTATAAAGGATATTTTGCATCCAATTAACTTTATTAATCGTGATGATGAGTCATATCCATCGGTTGCTAATTTTACAATGACTGTAAGGCTGCCTAAAAATGTTAAAGGCACTCATATGTCAAGGTTTATTGAAATACTAAATGCAAAAGAATGTAATTTTAGTGTTGAAAGTTTTATGGACTTAGTTCAGATAGTTGCTGATAAATTAGGTTCAAATAGCGCTCAAATTGTTGTTAACTTTCCTTTTTTTCGAAAAAAGTCAGCGCCTTCTTCAGGTGTACAAAGTTTACTTGACTATCAAGCAACATTAAGTGGCAGTATTGTCGATGGAGAGAGTAATCTATCTGTTAAGGTTGAAGTACCAGTTACCAGTCTTTGTCCATGTTCAAAAAGTATCTCTAAATATGGTGCACATAACCAAAGGTCACACATCACAATCGAAGTAATAGCAACTGAAGGGAGCGTAATCTATTTAGAGGACTTGATTGATTTAGCAGAGCAGAAAGCATCAAGTGAGCTTTATGCTGTTTTGAAGCGTGATGACGAGAAGATTGTTACTGAGAGGGCTTATGACAACCCAGCTTTTGTAGAGGATATTGTTAGAGATATTGCTGTTGAGTTAAATAGCAATGAAAAAATTAATTTTTATTCACTTGAGTCAGAAAATTTTGAATCTATTCATAATCATTCTGCTTATGCAATGATAACAAATCAAAAGTAAGCCTATGCAATACAACACTGATAATGTTCGAATTATTTCGAGTGCGCCGATGGTGTCACCGAAAACTCTTATAGATAAACTTCCTTTGTCTGAAAAGGCTGCATCGGGAGTAGTTAATGCTAGGAAAGCTATAAAAAATATACTCAATGGCGATG
>ENA-OSJC01004071-OSJC01004071.1-marine-metagenome-genome-assembly--contig:-NODE-4071-length-10177-cov-3.463267_pt1 | contig 10177 bp, 10 predicted proteins | sample MGYA00237885_ERZ534234 | MGnify/ENA primary metagenome ERZ534234 (study PRJEB26413, sample SAMN06343907) | marine metagenome | isolation source: coastal waters | place: Atlantic Ocean: West Antarctic... | reverse complement strand
GCAGATGTTGAAATCAAAGCATTAATTTATCAATGGAGAAATAATTTTTCCAATAACTTATGGGATAGATGGATGGAAGAAGAACAAGAATTTTGGGAAACCATAAAAAAGGGAAGAATGCTTTCTGAATCATGGTGGAACAAATCAGGAAGAAAGAATTTGAAGTCTAAGGATTTTTCTTATACTGGTTGGTACATGAATATGAAGAACAGATTTGGATGGAGAGATAAGCAAGAAACTACACTTCAAGGAGGTGATAAACCAATTGAAACAATCATAACATTAGGAACAGGAATCAAACCAGATTAAATGCAGTTACTAATCAAACAAGAAAATGCAGTTCACTTCTTAAAGGATGACACAACAAAGGAGGTTCTTTACGGGGGTGCTGCTGGAGGTGGAAAATCTGCATTGGGTTGTTTATGGTTGATTGAGAATTGTCAAATGTACAAGGGAAGTAGATGGTTGATGGGAAGGTCTAAATTGAAGGCATTGAAGGAAACAACATTGAATACATTCTTTGAACTTACTTCATTACTGAATTTAGGTGATCAATTTACTTACAATGCACAATCTAACATTATCAAGTGGAATAATGGAAGTGAGATATTGTTAAAGGATTTATTCCTTTATCCTTCAGATCCAAACTTTGATTCACTTGGATCATTAGAAATATGTGGAGCGTTCATTGATGAATGCAATCAAGTGGTTCATAAAGCATGGCAGATTGTTTTGTCAAGATGTAGGTATAAATTGAATCAATTTGGAATCATTCCAAAGGTGTTGGGTTCATGCAATCCAGCAAAGAATTGGACATACAAAGAATTCTATAAAAAGTCAAAAGATGGAACAATTGCAAACAACAAGGTATTTATCCAAGCATTACCAACTGACAATCCACATCTTCCAAAATCATATTTAGAAAGTTTGTTATCTTTGGATAAGAACAGTAAACAAAGACTTTATTTTGGCAATTGGGAATATGATGATGATCCAAGTGCATTGATTGACTTTGATTCAATAATGGATTATTTCAATCCTGTTCATTTGTCTGATGAGAAAGAAACATTCATGACAATTGATGTTGCACGTCAAGGGAATGATAAGTCAGTCATTAGAGTTTGGAAGGGATGGTTGTGCATCAAAAGAACATCATTTGATAAGAATACGATCACAGAACTTGCAGACAAAGCAAGAAATTTAATGGCTGAATACGGTGTGAGTAGGTCAAGAGTTGTTGCAGATGAAGATGGTGTTGGTGGTGGTTTGGTTGATATACTAAGATGCAAAGGATTTGTGAATGGTTCAAGGGCATTGAATGGTGAGAATTACGACAATTTGAAGAACCAATGTTCACATAAAATGTCGGTTAAGATAGTCAATAAACAAGTGGGTGAGATATGCAAGGATAAGCAAATAATTGATTTGATAAGTGAAGAAATGGAAGCAGTAAAATTGGTTGAAATGGATAAAGATGGGAAGGTTAAATTATTAAGAAAGGATAAGGTGAAAGAATTGATTGGAAGATCACCTGATGATTGGGATTCCATCATGATGCGTTATTATTTTGAATTAACAAAAAAAGGGTTTTCTGGATTAAGTTTTTAAATTATGAGATTATATAAATTAATAAGTTTATCACAAAAGGAACAAATTGAAGCATTTGAATATTTAACCTTAGTAAAAGCAAAGACAAGATTTGTTTTAAAAGGTAAAGATATTTTTCAGCTAAAATTGAAAGATTTTGATTATTTAAGAAGGTTAATGTCAACAGGTGATTTTGTTGATATTTGCAAATCCTTAAAAATAGTGTTTAGAATTCCAATATTTCTTATTCCATTTCTTAGAGTGAACACACTATTTGGATTGGTTAATCACATTGTTCAGAAACTTGAATTGTCAAGAGAAAGAGAATCAAAACTAGATTCATTTGTTGATGCAAATAAAAGCATAGCTATGGAAATGAGTGGATCAAAAAGGTTGAATCAATTTGGAATTTACAATTTGGTTGATTCACTTTCAAATGGTGATAAGTCTAAGTGGGCATACTATGAAAATTTACCTTATGAAAAGATATATTTTTTCACTACCTTTACAACATTACAAAGCAGTGTTAATTCATTATTTGAAAAGAATTATTCTGACTTAATAAAGAAGATAAAATGAACGAACTACAAACATTGGTTACACTATTTGACAATTATTCTTCCAGCAATGGATTTGTTTTTGCACATGGAACAAGAGCATTCACGAATTTAAAAACGAATGAAGCTACAACAAACAAGTTTCTTCACTTGTATGAAATGGATATTGTTCCAGTCAAACAAGGTGAATTGTATTTGAATTTAGCAAATTTCAGAGGTACGTTTTTTATGGGTATGAAGTCAATAATTAGTGAAACATTCTATCAAGGCAATAATGATCCTTCTGGTTTGAATTATCGGTTTGAAAAATATTTTGTACCTTTATATGATGACATGGTGACATTCATTAGTCAATTGAACAATTGCAGTGAAATTGATTTGACTGTTTCACAGATTACAAAACGAGTGAATTATATGGATTCGAACATGGATGGATATTTAATTGATTTTAGTGCAAATTTAGATGTATAAAAAAGAACTTGACAGTTTTGGAAAACAAACAACAAAGGATCTTGTTTTGAATTATATCAAGATGGGTTTGAAAGCATCTGGAGCATTTGAAAGTGGATTGGTTTATGAAACTTCTGACAAGTCAATTGAGATAAAAGCACCACTTCATGCAAGGGTGATGGAAACAGGAAGAAGAGCTGGTAAGTTTCCACCAATGGATGCAATATTGAAATGGGTGCAATTGGGTAAGATTATAAAAAGAGATAATATAACAGATGAACAACTTGCATTCTTGATTGCTCGTAAAATAGCAAGGGAAGGAATTAAAGTTCCAAATCAACACAATGTTGGAAAGGTGATTTCATCAATTTTATTGGATGGGAGAATTGAAAAATTATTGGAGCAAATACAAAAAAAAGAATTGAATAATGTTGAAGTTGAAATTTTTAAATACTACAAAAATGTATAAATTAGTAAGTGACACAAAATTGATTGATGGTGAAATGATGAAGTTCAGAATTCAAGTCAAGAAATTTGGAAGGTGGAGCAATGAAGTTTTTAAAACAGAACACCCTGTTTGTTGGGTGCAATCAAAGGAGGAAGGAATTGAAATAGTTAACATGTTAAAAGGAACAATGAAATGGCAATAACAACAAATTTACCAACTGATTCCAGATTGATTGCTGGGTTTAATCCTTATTATTTAGAATTCAGCAGTTCTGTTTTATCTTATTACAAGGGTAGTGTGACAATAAAGAATGCAACAGGAATTCCAATTGCAACAGTTGAATTGATTCCAGATTCAAGTGGTTCATTCAAATACAATTTAAGTGGATTTGTAAGGGGTTCGGTTTATGAGTTTGAACAATTTATTGAACCACAATATTTGTTTCCAAATATAGTGACACCAGCAAATGGATTGTTTGTTGATGACACAATTTCAAGAGGGTACACATTTGAAATAAATGTTTACAATGGAGGTTTGATTGTAGATACATTGGTGACTTCAATTCCTGTTTATTTTTTAAAAGCAAGTAGACAAATTCTTGAAAGTGCTGAAATGATTAATTATTCATATACAACATCTTTATCTTATGAATTGCAATTAAGTGTGAATGATTACAGTGTTATTTGTTGGAAGGGTTATCCAATTGATGTGCAATTTGATTCTTTTAATTCATCACAACAACTTGTTTTGAATGATTCATCAACTACTATTGTGAACAAGGCATTGTCAACAAATGAAGAAAACAGAATGTTGAGATTGGTTTTGATTGATGGTGTTGGAAATGAATTAACAAGTTTGTCAACAACATCAAGTTATGAGATTTTAAACATAAGTGCAGCAGATACATTTTTAAATATTGATTATAGAATTCCAACTTGTGAAGGGAAATATTTTAGATTCACCAATTCAAATGGTGGTCAATCATTTTGGTTGTTTACTGATGTTTATTCAATTGAGAAACAAAGAAAAAACAAATCAAGAGTTCAAAGAAATTACAATGATTTGTTAACTGCAAGAAGCAGAAATGTATCACTTGGAAATGATATCAATAATTATTTAGTTGTTAATGAAACAACATCAAGTGAAGAAGAAAACAACATGATGAAGTCTTTGATCAACAGTCCAGTGATTGAATTGTGGAAAGGTGGTGACAAATGGCAAAGGGTTGAGATGACAAATAATTCTGGAGGGTTCAGCAATAAAACAACATCAAAACAATTTTCATTTACTTTTGATTTGGGTGTAATTTATAATCAATCTTATTAACATGAATGAATTAAATTTAATTGAAGAAGGTTCAAGTGTTCCAATTTATCAAGATGCTTTACATTTTGACAATGACACCTATGTAGATAAGGTTGCAATTGGTTTAAATTATTTGACAAACACTAGGACTGTTTCCCTTTGGGTTAAACTTGATACAGCCACGTTTAACGGACAATCAAGAAACTTTATGTTTGCACAATATAATTCAAGTGGACAAAGAACAACTTATTGTGAGTTTAGAGATACGGGAGTTATTAGAATTTCCATACCAACAACAACAAGTGGAAATTCTGCTACTGTGATTGAATCAAATGCTGGTGTTTATTTTAATGCAAATCAATGGTATTATATTTCAATAACATTGACAGGTACAAGAGCAGAATTATATGTTGATAATGTTATGCAGACACAAACGGTGTCAACTTCACTTCCATTCACAAGAACAGGCGGAACTTTTACTGTTGGAAATTTTGGATCATACCTACCCGCATTTGGATTTAAAGGAACGATTAGAGATGTATCGGTTTGGAATACTACAAGAACACAATCTGAATTATTAGCAGATGAAACAAGAATTTTCACTGGTTCGGAACCTGGATTAAAAGGTCATTGGAATTTTGACGAAGGAAGCGGAACTTCTGTTACTGATGCAAGTGGAACACAAACAAAAACAATAACAACAACAAATCCTACTTCAAATTACATTGATAACTTCATGTGGGTTCGTGAAGTGATAGGAAATTCTGGTGCTGGTATTAAAAAAAGTAAAATTGATTTATTTGAAGGTCAATTTGTAAGTGTAACAAAGCAATCCTTTGACGTAAATAATTTAACACAAAGATTGGCTGGAGTAACTAACAATTTTACACTTCCATTTACTGCAAATAATAGTGAAGTGTTTGATTATCTTGATTTGAATGGAACATTGTCAAACAAACCTTATCAAATTAATTATGTTGAGTATATTCAAGATGGTACACCAATAATCAAGAAGGGAAGGTTGAATGTCAAAGAAGTATCTGATGCTGGTTATAAAGTAGATGTGACGCATGGAATAAATGATTTCTTTGACAGAATCAGAGATTCTTATCTTTATAATCCATTTGTAACAAGACAAGATCAAATTGATTCAATGTTTGCAATAAAACAAGTTTTATCAAATGACACAAGTGTTCAAAATACTGAAGGTGTTGTGATTCCTTTGGTTGATTATGGTTTTATTAATCCACTTCCAGAATACCAACAAAGTCCATATTTGATAATTAAGAAAGCATTTGAATTTATTGCTGAAGATGTTGATTACACATTTATTGATTCAACAGATGGAAAGTTAAATGATTTGCTTTTAAGTCCAAATAAATTGTATGAAGATGTTGGAGAATTAAAAGAAATTTATAGTTCAAACGTATTGAATGGAGGTGATAATATTTTACTTTCAACATTCTACACAACAAAAAAAGGTCAAATATTTAGAGAATATAACACAACAAATTCAACAATATCTGGAAGTCCAGTATTAGAAATTAAAATGTTTGCAGATAGTGTTTTGATAAATTCATATACCTTACCATCAAATACAACAGACTATAATGTATTTCAAACGTTCCCTACAATGTATGAAATTGGAACAAAGATTGAAATCTATATTTCAAATACTGTTGGAACTTCATCTTTTGAAATTGGTGATATTACAATTTATCAAGGAAGTACATTTGGAGTGGGTGCAAATACAAATATATTTTATGAAAATTTGTTTCCAATAACACAGGTGGATTTCATTAAATATGTATTTGAGATATTCAACTTGTCAATGGAGGTAAATCCTTTAAATAAAACTTTTGAACTTTACAATTTGAATGATGTTTACAATCCAAATACTGGAACAATAGTTGATTTATCTGATTACTATTCCAATGTCATTTATAAGAAATTTGATGGTGATTTTGGTAAAGTAAACCATTTCAAATATCAATATAAGGATGGAAATGAACCAACTTATGATTCTTCAATTACTGCTAATAACATAAACAAAGAAAAAGATTTGATAACAAGCAATTTGACAGGTTGTTTCTTTGACAGATCACTTCCATTGGGAAGTGCTTATCCTTATTTATTAAGTGCAAATGGTTATGATTCAGCAGATTTTGATGCAAGTTCAAAAGAAATCGGATATAGAATTGTAAAACAAATACCTATCACAACAAATCCAACAGTGGTTTATCAAAATAGAAATCAACCAGCTGGAACATTTAATCAAGTAGGAAATCAAACAGTTTTGTCATTTGATGGTTTGGATTGGTCCAGTTTGATTGAAGATAATTATTCCAGTCTAAGGGATTATGTATTGAATAGATATCAAGAAGTAAAATTGTTGATGCGTGTTCCAAAACATTTGATTGATACATTTAGCTTCAAAAACAAAATATACATATCACAATTAAATAGTAACTTTGTAGTTCAATCAATTAAGACAAGACCAGATGGATTGTCTGAATGGATTATAATAAAATTAAATTAAAGAAATGGCAGAACAGATAGTAAGTTTATTAAAATTAGACATTGATAATTCACAAGTCTTAAAGAAACAAGGTGATGTTTTGAAGCAAGTTGCAAAATTGAAGAAGGAGAATCAACAATTGAAGAAGTCAACAGAAGGATTGACAAAAGCAGATTCCAAACAAACACAGGAATATGCACAAAAAGAGGCAAAAATAAAACAGTTGAGTGGTGAAAGTAGAACTTACAAAAAGATATTGGAAGACAATATTAAAGCACAACAAAGGGAACAACAAACAGTTGTTAAGACAAACGGTTCAATAAATTCATTAAGGAATGCGTTGAATGTAAATAAAACTACTTATAAGAATCTAACTGCTGAACAAAGATCAAGTGACCAAGTTGGAGGAAAGTTACTTAAAACTATTGAAAAACAAGATCAAGAATATAAGGATTTAAGCAAGTCAATTGGAAACAATCAAGTTGATGTTGGAAACTATAAAAGTGCGGTTACTGATTTGAGTGGTTCAATCAATATAATGGGTGTGAATGTTGGAAGTGTTATTGGAAATTTAAAATCAAAACAAGCAGCAATGCGAGGTTTGACAGGTGCAACAAAAGGAACAACAACAGGATTGAAAGCATTTAGAATTGCATTGATAGCAACAGGAATTGGAGCAATAGTTGTTTTGCTTGGTTCTCTTGTAGCAGCATTTGCATCAACTCAAAGAGGTGCGGATGCAATAAGTAAAGCATTAGCACCAGTTAAGGGTTTCTTCAGTGCTATTGTTGGAATTCTTCAAGATTCTGCAATTCCAGCATTTGAATTATTAAAGAATTCATTTGTTATTTTCAAAAATTCTTTTTTGTCTGGATTGAAACTTATTCAATTGCAATGGGCAAAAGTATTTGGAAGTGATGAAGATGTGCAAAAAATAAAAGGAGAATTAAAGGGATTGTCAGATGAAACAATTGCAGCTGGAAAGGCAATTGGGGACAATGCTGGAAAGATGGTTGATTCATTTGCTGGAGCTGGTGAAAAAATTAGTGAAAATATAAAAAGACAAAAAGAAATAGTAAAGCTGGGAATTGATATTGAAAAAGCAGAAAACAAACAAATTGTAAATAAAGCACAATTGTTGGATCAAATTAAGCAACAGGAATCAATTGCTAAAAACACAACATTGTCTACAGAAGAAAGAAACAAGGCAGTTGAAACTGCGAAGAAATTATCTGATGAACTTGCAAAAAGTGAAGAAAATATTCTTGATATAAAAATTCAGCAAAAGACATTGGAGAATGCACAAAATGATACAAGCAGAGAAGACCAAGCAGAATTAAATGCATTGATAGCTGAAAGAATTGCAAAAAATACTGAAGCACAAGCAAGGGAATTAAAATTTTTAGGGACAAAAAATTCAGTTGCAAAAGAAGGAGAAGCAAAAAGAAAAAAAGCACAAGATGACAGATTAAAAAGAATTAAGGATGAATTGAAACTTCAAGAAACTTTGTCACAAAATTCAATTGATTTATTGAATGCAGAATTGTCTATATTTGAACAAACCAATCAAAGCAAATTGGATGGTGTTAAGGTGTTAACTCAAAAATTAGTTGATGAAGAAAAAGGAAGGTTAAAATCTATCTTTGAAGAACAAAAAAGAATAGCACAAGAAACAAACCAACTTGAAACAACTTCACTTCAAAACCAATTAAATACCAAAGAAATTAGTCAAAAGGAATTTGATTCAAAATTAAAAGTTATCAATGCAGAATTCAAATCAAGTGAATTGACTGCACAAAGTGAATTTAACACTGAAATTTTAGCAAATGAACAAGCATTGGTTGATGGTAAAAAAGTTATAAAAGACAAAGAAAGGCAAGATGAAGATGTAGCTAAACAAGAAGCATTAACAAAAGCACAGGAAGAAAGGGATAGACAATTGATTGAAGCGGAAACAGATGCGGAAATACAATTGTTAGAACTTGAATTCAAGTATCAAAAAGAAATTGAATACGCAAAAAAGATTGGTGCAGATACAACAAAGATTGAAGAAGAATATGCAGCAAAACAAAAAGCAATAAGTGATTCATTAAGAGATTCAAAATTACAAGCAGTTCAACAAATTGCTGGAATAGCAAAAGGATTATTTGAAGAAAACACAGTTGCTTATAAATTAGCATCAATTACTGAAGCATCCATTGCCACATATTTAGCAGCGAATAAAGCATTAGCAACAATTCCGCCTCCATTGAATGTTGGTGTTGCAGCAGCAACAGTTGCAGCGGGATTGGTTAATGTTTCAAAGATAGCTGGATTCGCTGATGGTTCTGAAAGCATGAGTTCATCAAGTGGTGAATATGCAGTTTCAGACCTAACCAGTCATACTGGAATAATATCTGGAACACCAAACATATCAAGATCAAACGGGGACAATATGTTGGCAACAGTTAAAACAGGTGAAGCAATATTGAACACAAAGCAACAATCAAGATTGAATTCCATGTTAGGATTTGATGCAGTTAGATATGCAGTAAAAGGATATGCAGATGGAACAACATTTACAAGTCCAACAGTGACAAATTCAATTGCATCAAACGTAATTCGAGATGCATCAAGTGGATTGGTTAATTCTGTGAATGAAAGCATACAATATGTGGTTGATGTAAAGGACATTGATTCAAATGTAAACAGTTATCAAACAAAAGTGGAAGATGCAAGTATCTAATATAATAAAAGGATGGTATCACTATGTAAGTAATGATACCAATGTTGAGAAAATAGCAACAAAAAGGGCAAAGATTTGTGCTAAATGTCCACATAAAACAGAAAGTAAAGTATTTGCATGGGTAAAAGATCATGTAAAAGAGATAAATGGTAGTATTTGTGGTAAGTGTAGTTGCCCAATAGCTATGAAAGTAAGAAGTATTAACGAAAACTGTCCAATTAATGAGTGGTAAAATAGACTATATTAAGGAATTGAAGGAAAAAAACCTATTTGATACAGGTATTGAAATGGGAATTATCAATAAAAACTGGATATATTGGATTGAAGTCCATGAAACTTACCATAATGAATTGTTAAAAGGAGGTAAAAAGGGTGATATAATCTACAATGTAGGTCAAAAATGCAATCTTTCTGAACCAAGAATATACCAAATCCTTTCATTCTTTCAATAATTATCAAATCATTTTTAGCTTTTTTATATACCCTTATGGATTAAGTTGTTTTTTTTTATAGGGGGGTGCTAAAAATCGAAATCAATTATTTTGATTTGATATAATTAATTGATTTATAAAGGATAACACTAAAAC
>ENA-OSJC01004068-OSJC01004068.1-marine-metagenome-genome-assembly--contig:-NODE-4068-length-10185-cov-4.877721_pt1 | contig 10185 bp, 11 predicted proteins | sample MGYA00237885_ERZ534234 | MGnify/ENA primary metagenome ERZ534234 (study PRJEB26413, sample SAMN06343907) | marine metagenome | isolation source: coastal waters | place: Atlantic Ocean: West Antarctic... | reverse complement strand
CGGTGGGACTTCGTTACCGCTCCCTACTAGTAATCTAGTAGGGAGTTTTTTATACATACTTAATAATCCAACCACTTAGATGGGTAACACCACCTACTCTATTTGCAAACTCATGCCTGTGATTTCCATCCATCAGTTCAAGTATCCCCTCATCCGTTTCAAAAATTAGTACATCGTCCTTCTTAGACTCATCCCAATTAGAATCTTTTATAGGTCTAACGGGTTGTAGGTATCGGAGGATCTGAGGTAGCGGAATCCTCTCTTCATATCGCATCTCTAAGGCTTGCTTGCCAAGCATAGTTGCCATTCGATATTGCTGCTCTGCCTTTGGATCCTCAATCCAATCCCCTACGCACAGAATATAGCTACATTCACTTATTAGTCGGTGTTGCTCTGATTCGTCTTTATTGTATCCGTGTTCAATCTTTAAATCCATCAAACGGTAATGTTCTTCCGACTCTCTTACAATTTTGTGGTCAATAAGTCCTTCGATACGGGAGTTAAGATACTTTTTGCATTCTAATAGCAACTCCTTATCTTTTTTTGCTCCAACTCCATAGATTTTGACCGTATTTCGAATAATATTGTTAAAATCGCTGTTTCTAGGGTGAGGCCACTTATTAGCTTTCTTCGTCCCGCCTGTATATTGTATTTCGTTACTCATTTTATTCTAAAATCTCGATTGGAAGGTCATTATTTGCAATAAAAGCCTCTCGATTCTTGTGCCAAGAGTCTCTTCCCACTAATTCACCTCTAGAATTGTGGAAAATCTTAATATCCATCACTTTGTTAGTGAATCCTTTAAGAAATGCTTGGGAAGTATAGTGGATATCGTAAAAATCCCACTCGCCTTCGAAGTAATCAGGTTTATCTAGCCCCACAGCGTCAATAACATTCCGTTTTGCCGCGAAGAAGAGTCCATCTAGGGTTACAACGTCTCCTGGAGGGCCATAAGGGGTCACATACTCCTTTCCCTTTGGGTCTACATGCGTTACTACCCCTCGGTGCTTGGCTTGTTGCCACCGTTCTTGATCCCACCATACTGCATCAGGTCCTAAGGACATAGTACCCGCTGCTCCGACGAATCCAACCTCTGGTGCGGAGAAGGAATTACGGAGTTTCTCAACAAACTCAGCAGGATTTTCCCTAATTTCAATGTCATCGTGACAGAAAATAACAATATCTTCCTTTTCGGGGTTGATCTTCTCAAAAGCCCCTTGGTACGCAGAGAATATTGATTTAGCCCCAGAGAGCATAAATATTTTTACGTTAGCAGCGCATAGAAAAGTAAGTAATTTATCAGTTGTGGATGTTACCTTGTTTCTATCTCTAGTACATATAATAGCGTAGATGTTCATGTACTATAATAAAGGGAACAAAGACTACTTTTATGGAAAATCAGAAATTATTAGAAGAATTTAGAAGGTGTGCGACTGATCCTGAACACTTTATATCCAATTATATTAAAGTTACCCACCCCGTTCGGGGGCTAGTCCCATTTAAGTTGTATCCATTCCAAGAGCGCATCTTGTCTGATCTGGAAGAACACCGCTTCAACATTTTGCGTAAGTTCCGTCAGGCTGGATGCACCACTATTGCAGCGGCTTACTCGCTATGGATGGTAATCTTCCAGAAGCACAAACAGGTTGTTATTTTGTCTAAAGGTGATGCCGAGTCCACTGAGGTTCTTGACAGAATTAAATTGATGTATGATGAGCTTCCTGAGTTCTTAAAACCAGGAATCCAAGAAGATAACAAGCATACTCTAAAGCTGAAGACAGGCTCCACTATTAAGTCTCGTCCATCAGGCAAGCAGTCGGGAAGATCCTTGGCAGGATCGCTTCTTATCATTGACGAAGCTGCTTTCATTGAGAATATTGATTCCATCTGGGCTGCTGTATTCCCTATTATCTCTACAGGAGGTCGCGCTTTCGTACTTTCCACCGTTAATGGTATTGGTAACTGGTATCATGAAGTTTATCAAAAAGCCACGACAGGGAATAATACATTTAATCCAATCGACATTCGATGGCAAGAACATCCAGAGTACTTCTACAATGAAGACTATACCCATCTTTACGAGGAAATGGCTGAGAAGGGGCTAGACATTCATACCTGGGAAGCTAACACTAAGGCTAATCTGCCGATGAAGCAATGGCTACAAGAGTTTGAATGCTCCTTCCTTGGTACAGGAGATACTTACATTGAAGGTGGGACTCTTAAAGAGATTGCATCTCAAACAAGTGAGGACTATTTCACTAAGTATAATAACAGGATGCGTGTTTGGCAAGAGCCTCAACCCCAATATTCTTATTTAATTGCGTGTGATACTTCCTTGGGAAGAGATAGAGATTATTCAGCGTTTCATGTGATTAACATGTACAATGGTCAGCAAGTTGCAGAGTTTTATTCTAATAGAACCCCTATTAATGATTTTGCTCTGGTTTTATTTAATGAAGGTATGCTATATAATGTAGCTCATATTATCTGTGAGCGAAATACTATTGGAAATAACTTAATTGACTGGCTCTATAATATTTATGAGTATGAAAATCTATGGTCTGATGATAAGGACGAGATCGGTTTTCAGGTAACTGCTAAAAATAGAGAGAGTATACTAGCTGAACTAGAAGAAGCGATACGAACTGATTTAGTAAAAATTAATTCAACTCGAACTTGCGACGAACTAATGACCTTTATTATAAGTGACAGTGGCAGAGTACAAGCTGAGAAGAATCATCATGATGATCTTGTTATGAGTCTTGCTCTCGCTGTTCATGCTTATAAGAATCTATTAGATACGATCCCCGTAGAGTTTGTATCCAATCTTGAAAAACAAAATACCCCTGCAATGCCAAGTAAAAACTATAAGCATAGTTTAACAACTTCGCATGGTCAGATGGCTGAGGAAGATTATACATGGCTGATGAAATAAAAGACGAACTGAATGAGAGTGGGTACACCACCTTTGGAGGAACTCAGAATAGAGCAGGAGGAGTTTACACTCCCACGGGTCCTATAGGCCGCTTTTTCGCCAAGTTCTTCGCTACCAAGGCTCAAATACCAGCGCAAAAAGCAATTGATCGAGGAATGGTGACTCCTGAGCAGGGGGACACGGTTGTTAGCACGGAGGTTATTAAGGACCAGTTAATTGATGGTGGTCCCGCTATGGGGGGCATCCAACGGAACCCTATTCTTCCCCAGCTAGAACTCAACAGAAGAAGAAGGTATAAAGAGTATGAAGAGATGGATGAGTATCCTGAAATTGGTGCTGCATTTGATATTTATGCCGATGACGCTACCCAAAAAGGCTCTCGCTCTGAGAGATGGACCATTAAGTCTGAAAGTGACCTTGTTGTAGATGAGGTTACTAGATTATTTGAGCAAGTTAAGCTTCATAAGTTCCTTTGGGATATTGCTAGAAACACTGTCAAGTATGGTGATTGTTTCACTGAGCTAATTATTGATGTGGACAAGCCCAAAGAGGGTATCAAGAAAATTAAGATTCTAAATCCTAACTGGATCCTAAGAGTGGAGACTGAATATGGTTATCTTAAGAAGTTCCTACAAGAGATCCCCAACTTGGAAACTATGCAGTACGCTGAAGTTGGACAGTCTGAGTTAGCTCGTCCCCTTAAGTATATTGAACTTGATAAGAATCAAATCGTTCATTATCGTCTCCATACCTCAGATCCTATCTTTTATCCCTATGGTAAATCAATTGCCGCACTATGCCATCGTGTTTTCCGCTCTCTTAAGATGATGGAAGATGCGATGATGATTTATAGACTTTCCCGCGCTCCTGAAAGACGTATTTTCTACGTTGATACAGGAAACCTTCCTACGAGTAAGGCTGAGATGTTTATGGAGCGTTTGAAGCAGAAGTTCAAGAAGGAAAAGTTCTATAACTCTGGTCAAGGCACAGTAGACTCTCGGTACAACCCTATGTCAATGGATGAAGACTTCTTCGTTCCTACTAAGAACGGAAGAGGCACTAAAATCGACACTCTCCCTGGAGCCACAAACTTAGGAGAGATTGAGGACGTTCGGTATTATAGAGACAAGTTGCTCGCTGCGCTTAAAGTCCCTAAGGACTACATCGTGGAGAAGGACTCATCTCCTGAAAGAAAAGCTAACCTCTCACAGCTTGATGTTAAGTTTGCTAGGACTATTCAAAGAATCCAAGTAGACATTGAAGCTGGTTTAGAGAATATGGCTAAACGACACTTACAATTAAAGGGATTTCCTGCGTCTTTAATTAAAAAGCTAAAAATTCAATTGCCTGAGCCTTCTGATATGTCGGCAAAGAGAAGGTTGGATCTTGATGAGCAAAAAACAAGAGTTATCGCTGCTGTTCAGCAATTAGGACTTTTCTCTAAATCTTCGATCTATAGAGAATTCTATGATATGACAGAAGAAGAGATCACTCGAATGGCGGCAGAGATGAAAAAGCAACAAGAAGAAGAAGCCGAGCAAGCGATGGAACAGGAGCAAGAACAGGCTCTACAACAACCAGGGTATGGGGAAGCAGGGGGGCAGGAGTCTGCCGAAAACGTGCCACCTACAGCCAACGAGGACAAGGTTTCTGATTTAGAAACTTTACGCGATTTCGTTCTAGAAGAAGACAAAAAGGAAGTTATTTCTAGAATAATCAAAAAACAACAGCTAAATGCTGATACTATAACTAAAAACTAACATATATAAGTTTAGAGTTTAAAAAAATGGAGATTAAAAAAAATGTTTTCAAAACTATTTGAAGAAAGAGATAAGACTATTACGCACCTCGTTAAATTAGGTGATTGCATAGCCAGATCGTTACGGGAGAATACCAGCTTGTTTGCTATTGATAGTAATAACTCACAAGTTTCATATCTAACGGAGAGCGGTAAGGTTATTAGTGGAAAGTACTCCATGAACAAGGATGTTACTCTCAACAGTATCAGAATTCAAGATTCATCTGTCTTTGAAGACGGAGAACAACTTGATTCTTTTGTGAATGAAAAAATTCATTCTTTTGTTGAAAGCATTCACTATGGAGAGTATTCATCTGCTGATGACTCATTCTCCGATGTGTTAGCTCTTTGGGAAAACAGGCTTAAACTCTCTACGGTGCAAGCCAAGCTGTTCGAGCAGTCGAGCAGGTTGGAGGCTGTTGAGAAGATCATTGAGTCCCATGAGTTCCAAAAGCTTGTTGAAGTTTCCCCTCAACTCCAAGAATTCCTACAAGAGAACTTTGATAAGATTACTAGTGTACCCGAAGTTAGAAATGCGATTAACCTTTCTAATGCGGTGTCTAACGCTTTTAACTTTCCGAAGTTAACTTTAGAAGAGCTTGAAGAAGGTAAATCTTATACTCTCAAAGATGGAATCACTCCGTCCATTTATGACATGGTGTGCCGTCAAGAGCTAGTTAAGAGAGAACTTCTTGAGTCTAAGCAAAACTTTGACACTATTTGGGCCAATAATGACTCAATTCAAAGGCTTGCTGGGCTTGTCTTCGGTAGTGATGAAGAGGTTGTCGGAGCTTTATCTGAAGCCTTACAAGATATCCCGTATCTTGCCTTAGCATCGAAGAAGAGTCTCTTTAATACCTTCTCAAACTGCCTTACTCATGCTGATGGTATCGGCGTGTCAGATAAAGATATTCAAGGCTTTGCTTCCAGGATCTTTGAGTACAAAAAGGACGTAAAGAAATCTTTCATTCACAATATTCATGAGAAGTACGGGGTTAATATCCAAAATCTCCAAAGCCCTGCATCTTTCAAGAGTCTAGCTAATACACAGGTTATCATCTTCGAAGCTCTGTCCCGTTTATCTCCTAAGGGTTCGGTGCTTAAAGAAGTTTTATCTGAGATGGCTCAAAGCCTCAAGAGTAAGTCTGGTGTCGAGTGTATTGATGTTAATGACTATCTCCTAGAGATGTTTGTCACAGTTGGTTACGATCAACTTCTACAAGAAGATGCTTCCGATACTCTGTCCAAAGTAGACTTTAAAAGAGTAACCAAGGACGTAACGGATATCCAGGACCTAGTTAAAACTCTTCAAGAAAAAGTTGTTAGAGATGAAGAGCGTCCTAGTGATGAAACTCTTGACAACAAAGCTTTAGCGGACCAAGAGGATACTGAAGATGCCGTCAAAGATGCTCCTGCGGAAGAGGCAGATCCTGAGGAAGAGGCAGATCCTGAGGAAGAGGAAGATTCTGCGGAAGAGGAAGATTCTGCGGAAGAGTTCCAAGGAAATCCTCCCGAGCTTCCCGCTGATGCAGCAGGAGAAGAGGGAGAAGGTGAGGACAAGGCTCCAAAGAACATTGGATCAGAAGAAGATTACGTCAGAGATATTGGTGGTCTTGAGGATATGATTTCTCAGATAGCTGCTGCGCTTTCTGATGATGACGAAGAGGAGGCTAAGTAATGGAAACCCAATTTAGACCTTATACAATCATGGCCCAGATCGTAAATACTGATGGGTCTTCAATTTCACTTCGGGATACGGCTAATGAACCTCTTGATTGTAATTACATTAGTGTTGAATGTTCTGGAGCCCCTGGGCTTTTGTCCACCAATTGGTATTCTGTATCCTATGCGGCTCCAGGAGTTACAACACCCCTCGCAAACCAAACTGCTGCTTCAGGCGCAATAGGGAGTACTAGTGGTATGGTTGGAGGGATAGGAAAATCGGGTTACGGGGTAGTAGAACTTCTTTTATCTGATGCAGAAAGAACTAATACTATCTTTATTCAGCCCAGTGTAACTGGTCTAATGAATTTTTTCATAACTTATGGACAGATTCAGCGTGGAAACCCAGGAAGGGATAATTTAAGGCCTATTGGGAGTTAATTATTAGATTTTCTAAGTTTAGTCCAGGTTCTAATATTACTCCTAAAAGAGCAAGAATTAGTAACCTAAGGTTTAACAGACCTCAAGTATCCGCGCAAAAGACGTTTGCTGTTGATAGAAGTAATTATGTCACCCTGACAATTAACGAGCCTGGGCCTGACGGAAATGATTGGAGTGCTTCTATGCTTAAACTCAACGAGTCTGGTAGAATCGGCTGTAGGATAATTGATCCAGAAGGTAATCAGCTTATACAGCTTATCGACACTGGCGGTTACGCTGGGCTTGTAGCGGCTCTTAATGCTAACGCAACCGTTGCTGCTTCTGTTTTTGTCCAGTTAGTAGGGACAATAGCCAACTCGGTAACTTTTTCTTCTGCTATTGATGATTATACTTTCTTTTCAGGAGGACAATAATGACCTCTAGAACACCTATTTACGTTGCAGTTGATGATCTTAATCGACCCACGGAATTAGCTCAATTTACCTCTACTGATATTATACCCGTGATAAATGGAGGAACAGGCGTTTCCTCTCTTGTGGACTTTCAGTTGGACTTATCTTCCTTAGTTGCTTTAAGGGATGTTAGCGAGAATGGTCAATTAATGGCAAGAAAGACCTCTAACCAGACAACTACTACTTCTTGGGTTACACTAACCGCTTTTACTGATGTAGATGTTAGTGGAGGAGATGTGGCATTTAATATAACCACAGGTGTCGTAGATATAAATACTGCTGGGCTTTATCGAATAGGATATAACATCCTTGGAGAAAATACAGCCAATGGTAGAGCGGGATTAGAGAGTAAATTACAGATTGATACTGGTGGGGGAGGAGGTTACGTTGACCTACCCCAAAGTATCTCTGGAAGTTATGCAAGGCTAGATACTGCTCAAGATATCGTAACAGCCTCCTGTGAATCCTACTTGAGAGAATGCACTGCATCTGATTCGTTTATACTTCAGGTGCAACACACTACTACTGCTTTAACTGTTACTGGATACATATCCATAGAGAGACTTAATTAAATGAATACACCCGATAAAAAATATACGATATCAAAAGATACATTAATGCCTTTAGGTATGGTAATTGCTCTCTGTGGAGGAGTACTTTGGATAAGTACTCAACTTAGTGGAATTAATTATAAGCTTGATATGCTTGAGACAAAACTACAAGATCAATGGACCACCCGAGATATGGTGAATTGGGGACTTAGGTTAAAGATGGGAAATCCAGAGATCGCTATCCCAGAACTTGATATTTAATCAAGCATATGGTTTTGTTTGGCCGCTCTAAGTAGCCTCCACATAAACTTATCTTTAAACGTATCTAAAACAGTTATAACATTTGTTAGTTTTCTAACAGTGTCCTCATTAACTGTTTTTTTCTGTACTATCCGATTAATATCTTCCACTAGAGATAATAGATTAGATTTCTCTTCTTCGGAAATAGTAAACATTTGCTTTTCAATTGATTGTCTTGTTTTCATAGTTGTACCTTTATTTTTTGTTCCAGGAGCTAATTGTTAGCATACTGTTACTTGATGTCCTTCTCTTTCGTAGTGTCGTTTTCTAGATATCGAGTGATCTTTGAGATATTTTTCTTTATCCATAAAATCATAAATATAAACAACTTCTTTACTATCGTGCCTCCGCAAGGCTCTACCCAACGCTTGTAGGGTCGCAATTTCGGATTTCATTCCTCTGGCATTTATAAAGTGGGTGATTTCCTCAATGTTAACACCTGTTTGGAGGATTTTAGTACCAATGAGGATACTAGACTGTCCACATCTTCTGAATCTAGATATAGCGTCATACCTTTCTCCGATTGAATCGCACCCTTGGAGGAACTCACAATTGCCTCCAAGTAGGTTTTCCAAGGTTCTTCCGTGATCAAGTGATTTGGTAAGAATAAGGATGCGGCTTGTTTGGTTTTGTTTTCTGATATCATTTACTATCTCCTTGATAATATTATTTCTTGCTTCGTTATTTACAATATAGTCTTCATATACATTTAAGTAACCCATATCTTCATCTAACCCGCTTGCATCGTAGGGTCTGTCGATTAATTGGATGAGCGGTTTGGTTAGTTTCCCCGAGTCCACAAGGGTAGCGGTGTCCACGACCTCTAAGACGCTCCCTAACGCCCCTTCTAGGTTATATCGGGGGACAGACTCCCTCGGAGGCGTTGCGGTGAATCCGATGCGGTACACAGCCTTAGGGAAGCTCCTGAGAGCGGCGAGGGTAGTTTTCCCATTACCGAACTCATGGCACTCGTCTACCATAAGGACTTCGGTGTCTTCCAGGTGAGTATCTAGGATTTTTTCAATACTTTGGACAGTACAAAGCATAATATCCCCATAAATATAACCCTCACCAAAACAAAGGCCAATATTACCCATCCCACAAGTTTTAGTAAGAAAATCATATGTTTGTGTTAGTAGCTGTTTTGCGTTAAAGAGAATTACCATCTTCCTTCTACCTAAAGCTTTGATCAACCCAGCCATAATCAAGGTTTTCCCTGAACCAGTAGGAGACTTGATGATGCCCCGCATCTCACTAAGCCCCAGACTAATAAGCTCCTCTTGGTATTCATAGTATTTAAATCCCTCAATTGATATATTTTGATGATGATACCATTCGGAGGTGATGGAGTGTTCATATTCGACCTCTGGCTCACAGTCAATCTTCTTTAAATCGACTAGTAGCCTAGATAACAACCCTGATTTAAAAACACCTGATTTAGAAATGAAGTGAGTTTTTCCATCCCACTGCCTTCTTTTGTAGGCAGCAGAATACTCTGCTCCTGGAATTTTAAAGGAGTATAGTTCATACAAAGCTTGGAGAAGCTTAGGATTATCTGTCTCTATCCGAGAATTTTGTATACCTACATGAATCTTCATTACACTATTATAGTTTAGAAATCTTATACATAGGAGATGATATGATAACAAACAACCCAAAAACTGACGCTGCCAAGCAGCAAATTATTGAAGACATTCTTATAAATGTCCCTACCAGCACCGCTTTAGAGGTAGAATTACCCTCTGAATGTCGAGCATACAGTCTAGAAGACCCTGGTATGCCTATTACAGTTAGGCCAATGACTTTTGATGATGAGAAAGCTATTGTAAGTTCTAAGAAGGATGATGATCCCGTTAATATTGTGTTACAGCGATGTGTCACTAATATTAAAGTTATGGATCTTCTCCCAATGGATAAGCTTTATCTTATTATGAAGCTTAGAGAAATCTCCTATGGTGATGATTATAATACACTTCTTATCTGCCAAGCGTGTACTTCTGAAAATCCTACAACTGTTAAGTTGTCAGATCTAAACGTAAACCCCGT
>ENA-OSJC01004062-OSJC01004062.1-marine-metagenome-genome-assembly--contig:-NODE-4062-length-10192-cov-6.039249_pt1 | contig 10192 bp, 7 predicted proteins | sample MGYA00237885_ERZ534234 | MGnify/ENA primary metagenome ERZ534234 (study PRJEB26413, sample SAMN06343907) | marine metagenome | isolation source: coastal waters | place: Atlantic Ocean: West Antarctic... | reverse complement strand
ATTACAACTATTTATATTCCCTTTATATAAATCTTTATTATTAAGAGCTAGGTTATTATTAATACCATCCGATTTTCCCATCATGCGAAAACCCATATATGGGTTATCGGATTTTGGCTCACCCTCTTTTGTCCGATTATCTGATTGTGGCTGATCAGTTTCTGTCCGATTATCGGATTCTGGCATAGCCTGAATCTGATAACCTGATTCTGGCTCATAACTCTGAGTTCGGTAATAAAGGAGCTTAGAATATGTTTCAAATAAGTCTATAAATGGTTGTTTGATGAAAATTTGATGAAGATTGATAAATGACTATTGATTATGAAATAAAGTAGGCATATACTTAAAATTAAGTAAAGAAATGGTTCACCTCACGAACTGGGCATTTGTTCCTATTGTCGCCCTAGGATTTGCCTTAAAAGACTAAAACGGAGATAGTTATGTCACAATCAAATCAATCTGATCTTTTTTCTTCCAAGATCTTAAAGCTTAAATTTACAATCGGTAGCTGGCATTCAAGTAATAGATTAATTCTAGAGGGTGATAAGATTACTGTAACTCCTAGCACGTCGGCTATCGAAGAAGCTGAAGTTACTTGTATCCCTTCCAATGAAAACTGGTTAGAGTTCTCTCATAATCTAGAAAAACTCAATGTGCTGGGCTGGGATAAAAGTTATCACGACCCGTCAATTCTGGATGGCACGCAATGGAGCCTTTTGGTTTTAACTGAGTCTTATGAAATTGATACTGGAGGTTCAAATGCATACCCAGGCAACTTTGATGAATTGATTAAGACGATTAATAGATTAATTAGTCAGGAATATTTCACGCTAAATTACAACAGAACTTCAAGATATATCTCTGGTTAAGATACTATCTACATCAAATATTTAAGGTTTGGTTTACCCTACAAACTGGGCATTTGTTCCTATTGTCGCCCTAGGATTTTCCTTAAAGTACTAAAACGGAGATTATTATGTCACACCCTTACCAAAACCATATAACGGTTGTTATTGGCAACCCTGATGAAAAATTCCAAATCAAGGTTTCAGAGACTGCATTTGATGAATGCAGGACTGAAGAGGAGGTTTGGATTGAGTATGTATTGAGAACTTTTAATGTTGGCACCTTGCAGTTGAAACCCAGCTATAAAAGTCCAATTGATGCAGCTCTAACAAATTTACTTGGAGAAGAAGTTCGTCTTGCTAAGCCTTTTAATGGGTTTACGAACAATGATGGAAATACATTTCCTGTAATTATGTTTTATGAAGATTATATTCAAGATTTATCAGGAAATCCAATATCAATTTTAAAGTTCGATGATCGAATTTTGAGGGAGCTTGGTGAATATTTTAAGAAGGTTATTAAGGCTGATTGGATTAACATCTCTTCAACATTTACCTATAGCTAAATAAATTAAAGGTCTTAGGATATGGTAAAATTGCAATGTTTACAAAACATGTAAAAACCTCACTGAAGAATGACTGAAAATCTAAACAAAAAACTTACTTTTATTGATTTATTTGCTGGTTGTGGTGGACTTTCTTTAGGTCTAGAACAGGCTGGTTTCTACCCTTTATACGTTAATGAACTTAACTCAGATGCATTGGAAACCTATCTGATTAATAGGGATAAAGAGTATCCTCATTTACGTAAGAAGTACAATTCATCTGATATTAAAAAAGTTGTTCTAGAAGAGAGCTATTTTGAGAATCTTTTAGATAGTTTTAAAAGGGATTTTAAGCGTGACTTTAGAGAAGATTCTGTTGATCTGGTTGCTGGCGGTCCTCCTTGTCAAGGATTTTCAGGTATTGGTATCAGAAGATCTTATTCGGTTGATAAAAAGCAATTACCGTCGAATCATCTTTATGAAGATATGGCTTTTGTTGTTAACCAAGTTAATCCAAAGATGTTTCTCTTTGAAAACGTAGAAGGGTTATTGACTGCAAGATGGACAAAGGAAGGGCAGCAAGGTGAAATCTTTAAAGACGTTTTAAAAACTTTTCAGAATCTTACAAACTACACAGTTAAGTTTAAATTGGTTAAAGCTAAGGACTATGGCGTTGCTCAAAATAGACCTAGAGTTCTAGTGGTTGGTATTCGTAAAGATATAAAGGTTAAATCAAATTCAACAATGGATGCATTAGAAGGTGGGTTTCTGCCTGAGCCTACTTATGATTATCCTAATCTCGAAGATGTCTTGTCGGACTTAGTTGACGAGAGCTTTGAATATGGCGGGGAATCTGTAACCTATGGCAAGAAGCCATCTAATACCCTTCAAGAAGGTTATCGTACAAACATCCATTCGGGCTCATTAATGAAAAAAGGGCATGCACTTACTGAACAGGAATACAGCAAGCATTCAGATAGGGTCGTTGAAAGGTTCAGCCATATGATTAAGAACAAGGGGCAAATACCTGAGCATCTAAAGACTAAGAAATTTGCCCAACGATTACTCCCTAGAAAATGGGGTGAAAAAGGTCCAACGATTACTGTTACTTCTTTGCCCGATGATTTTGTTCATTATTCACAGCCTCGTTGTCCTACTGTGCGAGAATGGGCAAGATTGCAAGCATTCCCTGATTGGTATGAGTTTGCTGGAAAAAGAACTACAGGAGGCATTAGAAGGGCTGGTAACCCTCGTGAATCAAACTTTGAAAGAGAAGTCCCTAAGTACACGCAAATCGGCAATGCGGTTCCTGTGAAACTTGCTTTAGAGGTTGGCAAACACTTTGGGAAATTACTTCAGAAGTAAAGCTGCATATGCAATTTTTGGAAAAAATAAAGTAAGTAGCAATTTTTTTTTCATAATAATACTCATAAACTGACTATGTTATCCTTTCAGTAAAGATTCATACAAATGGGAAATCACATAACTCACCATCATCTTCATCAATAGATGTATCAGGTAAATCAATAAATTTACTTGATTTAATTTGGTAATCTTTATCCCACTCAGTCCATAATCCATATTTATGAGAAGCTAAAACCGTATCTGAGTCCATTATAAGAGTGTAACTTCCTTCAGACTTTTTCTGGCCATTATTGTACCATTCAGTCCAAAGACCATCTTTATTTGATTTTACTGAACCTGTATACCTAACTTCTCCAACATTGTAATAGCCCTCAGATTTTTTTTGACCATTGTAATGCCAGCTAGTCCATTTACCTTTTTTCACTGGCTCTTTCCATTCATACTCATAGTGTCCAGGATTGTCATTCTCAATTTCCATATGGTCTAACCAATTAGGCCAATCAAAACTGGAAAAAATCTCATAGACTCCTTCAGACATTTTTTGGCCGTTATCATACCACTGTTTATGAGAGCTATTTTTATGCCTTGGACCATGAGACACTTGTTGATTAGAGATAATTCTTTCTAATCTTTTTTGACCATTTTTATACCACTCAGTTTTTTTTGAAACATCATTTAAATCTTGCAATCTTGAATACTCTTCATATTGAGTTTTTACTTTACGTTGGCCTTGGTTATCATCATGCCACTCAATGTATCTGAAATCTAACTTATCATCCTGAAAATTTTCATAGTATCTCTCATAGACTTTCTGACCATTTGTATCCCATTCATTACATAAGCCATCTAAACGTCTAGATGGCTTTCGGCCACCTTCAAACTTTTTCTGACCATTCTCATACCATTCGGTCCATTTTCCTTCTTTATGTTCATAGCTATCATAATTTCCTTCTGATTTTTTCTGACCATTCTCATGCCATTGAGACCATTGACCTTCTTTACGAGTCCTTGTAGAGCTCAGAAAATGACTATAATTTCCTTCTGATTTTTTCTGACCATTCTCATACCATTCAATACATAAGCCAATTTGCCCTTCCCATTTTTCGTCTTTTACTAGCTCATCTATAGAAACCATATATCTTCCAGTACTTCGTTGTTCTGGAATTAAATACGTCTCTTCTTTTTTTGAAAGGAAACTACCTTCAAATTTTTTCTGACCATTTGCATGCCAACAATTAACTTTTAATTCTGTATGGTTTTCAAATGGCTTATCAGTGAAATCAATTATTATTTTTATCTGACTATTTTCATGCCATTCAACCCACTCTCCAACTTTCTCTGCATACATTCCTTCGCTTCGGTAAAAATCAAAATCAAATGTATAACTACCCTCTATCTTCTTATTACCATTTTCATGCCACTCAGTCCACTTTCCATTTTTGAAATCTTCTTTATTAAGTTCAATATCTTTAAATTGTCCATCAGTAAATAGATTTTCATCATATTGTCCTTCAAGTTTTTTCTGACCATTCTCATGCCACTCAATTAACTTCCCAGTTTTAGTTTTGAAGTTTTCTTCAGATTTTTTCTGACCATTTTCATGCCATTCAATTAATAATAATGGTAGATTAGAATCATCTTCACGGTGTTTTTCTGATTTTTTCTGACCATTGTCATACCATTCAGTAGTCAGGCCATCTCTACCTATGGGCTCACCTTCATATTTCTTCTGGCCATTTTCATACCATTCAGTACAAAAACCTTTATGGGGATTGTAGTTCCTTCTCTCACCTCCTTGATAATGCCCTTGAAATTTCTTCTGACCATTCTCATACCATTCAGTCCATAAACCTGCCATATATAAATTATTGAGGCCTTTAACAGGATTATTAACAGTTTTGTAGTTTCCTTCATATTCCTTCTGGCCATTTTCATACCAATTCGTTATGTACCTTAATTCACCATTTTTATTAAATTGTTCCTGTTTCTTTAAACCATTTGAGTGAAAGTCATTTGTTATAATTTCATTGGTTGTTACAAGCTTTTCTAATCTATTGATAATTGCTAACTCAGTCCTTTTGAAGAAGTCAGAAAGTTCAGTTATAGTCATATTGTCTTCTTCGGATAACTCTATTAATCTAGAATCATCTTTATTACCCCAAGGTTTATGGGAATGATTTCTCTCCTCAGATTCTTTAAGTGCTTTTCGATAATCTTTTTGATTGTCGAATTCTTTACCATTTAATCTATATTTCATAATTTAATTATAATTCAAATTGAGCCAATCACTCGATTAATAAGACTGGACTTGTGCTGTATACAAAGATGAGCATAACGCTTTGTAACACTGATTTGTTTATGTCCTAAGACATCTGCTATCTCGAGTAAAGAAGCTCCAGATTGTGCTAAATAGGAAGCACAGGAATGACGAAGGTCGTGGAATCTAAAGTCCTTGATATTAACGTCCTCCAGAGCCTTCTTCCAAGGCTTAGTAAAAGCAATAAGCTTATGCCCTAAGGTTATACTTAATTGCTTCAGGAAATAAGGAGGCTAATTGATTGGGTTTTAACTTAAACAAAAACCCGTGATCCCTCCACTTTCCAGATGCTTTAACATGCATTGTGTAGTCCATAGTGATAATGCCAGTTTCAATAAGAGTTTCAAACTTAGAGATATACGGATTCATAGTGTGTTCTGCTTCAACATAATGAAATTCTTCACTATTGCCAATACCTTGGCTGATTGCTTTAACCCAAAAAGTTTCCTTGTGTTTTGCTATAAGTCTCTTTTTAAGCTCTTCTAAGAGCCAAGTTGTATCATGCTCTGCATTAAACTCATTACCTTTAACATCTTTAAACATTTGTCTTAAATAACCATTGACATAATCTAAATCAAAAAATAAACCAAGTGAGTTTGGCTTTAATGCTGATACAGTATGTCTCAGTGCAAGAAGCCCATCAGAGTCTCTATAGCCACGTTTTTCAAGAAGTTTTTCTTTAGGTGCTGAAGGGCTTAAAGACCAATCAGGTACGCAAGAGAACAGAGTACTTCTATTTTTTTGAGAGAGTTTTTGACCTACGCGAGTAGATTTAAGTTCGATTCCTTTGTAGTCTGGACTTCTACTAGAGTTTGCAACGATACCTAGTTCCGATTCAACAGTCATTCCAATTCCAGTATCACCAGATGTCACTGTTCTAATAAAGCCTTTATTAGAAATCTTAACAAGTTTATGAAGAAGCTCATCAGCTATATCACTTGCTACTACTTTTATTTTTGGTAAGGCAGCTTCGAGTGCATAAGTAAGGCTTACATTATCTGAACAGTTGAAAATAAACAACTCTTGATTAACTACGATAAGAGCAATTAGGTTACCTGCTTTTGCAAGTTTATTAAGTCCAGATACCCATATTCGAGGGTCACCTTGCTTGGTATTAGGTCTATATAAACTGACAGTTTTCTCATAGGTTTCACTGGCAGTAATAAAGTATGCAGTGATTTTACGAATGTCGCCTTGCTTTTGATTTTCATAATCATGAAATTGCTCTCTTTCAAATAACGCTCTAATGGAATGATGAGCGTCAAGAATAGATTTATTTAATCCTGTCTCTGTAGGGACTAAAAATGCAACATCATAGTTTTGCCCAAGAATTAAGGAAGCAACCTCTTCTATATTAGTATCTGAGTTAGCGAGCATAGATTGGATTTAGTTTCAGTTTGAATAACAATTCTAATGTGATACTTTAAAAATTAGTTTAAATCAAATTTATTAAAAAGCGCACTGTAAGCAGTGCTTATTAGTTCAATATGATGTTGAAGCTCGTCTCTATCCATTGTGTCAGCTAACTGATACCTTGAAATCTCCAGATCCTGATTAATGATTCCAATTGAAACCATGTGACGGTGAGTTATTTGGAGTAGTTTATTTCGAGTGATTTTTTTATCCATTAATTGTGCAATATTTGGAATTATCCCACTAATAATAAAGTTTCTTTTTTCAGTGGTAATTGGACATGACTCTAATGAAACAACTAATGGAACTTTAATATTGTTTTTTAAAACATTAATATTTATAGATCCTTTTGCTCCAGGCTTTGGATTGAATTTAAATGTTTTAAGTCTTTCCACAACAATCATCAATTCTGGATCAGGTTTGATTTCTTTAGATGATATTTCAAGCCCATTAATAACAAGCGTTGATTGCGCACCAAAATCTACTTTATTTTCAGTCATTGATGAGTTTATAGAGTAGCTTTGAGAGTTTGCTATTCGCTCTGACAAAAGAAGATATTTATCAAACTCTTGTCGATCATTTCTCCATAAATTAGCAGATAAATAGTTAGTTCTATCTCTAAATAAAACTAGCAGCTCTGCAATGGCTGAAACTATTTTTCCTGCATTTAATGAGTCTATTGAGTGTTTAAGGGCATCATGGTTGTCAGATATACTCGCTAAAAAAACTGCTCTTTGCAATATTCTTTCTTTGTCATTGAGCTCTGTTGGCGATTCTATTCCAAGCAAAATATTTTGAGTTTTATCTAAAATTCGAGGAATAATTGGATTTATATTTTCGGTATTTCCCATTAGCTCAATAGGCTCTGCGCTAGAAGCATGCAATGACATTTCTTTGATAATTTCTTGGGAAGAAGATCTGTTGTTTATTAACTCACCATTATCAGTTTGCCCTAGTTTTTTTATACTGTGAATATATAGATGAAGCAATTGAAACTCATAGCTATCTATGTCTTTTGTAAGTGGTAATTGAGTCAATATTATGGCGATGATTTCATTACAAATAACATATGGAGTAATGTTTTTTTCTTTAGAGGTAAAACTGAAATTAAGATCTAGCTTTTTATATAATTCAACAATTCCAATATTTAAACTGGTCAATTTATTGACATGGAGGCTCGTAATTGACTGTTTGATCTTTGATGGCTTTGATTTACTAACCTTATGTTTCTTTTTCTTTTCATATACTACTAGTTCAAATAAATCAATTGGTATATCTGGAAGCATTGAAAAAGAAGCTACGAAGTTATCTTTAACATCCTTATCGAAGAATATAATTCGTATGATATTTGAAATCGCAATTGGACCTTCTAGCATTAAATATTTATAGGTCTCCTTTTTTGCTGTAACTGCAGTTTGATTTGTATTAATTTCAAAACAGACAATTTGTGCTACATCATCTAGTTCCTCTAAAACTGACACATTGGGATAGCCCATTGATTGAATATCACTATCAGGCTCAACACTGGATAAAAGTCCAATGAATCCAGATCCTAAGTACTCTGGTAGCATAGAAATTTCTACAGGGGCAAAATAAGTATTTAAGTTATTCATAATTACAATCCAATTTTATTCTTTATTTGAGTTATTGAGATATTATTAAGATCAACTAGAGTATCTAAAATCGACTCCTCTAGATTATTAGTTGTATCAAATCTGTCATTTATTAATTGAGGTATGTGCGCAAAATCAAACTGACCGCTTACAGCTGCAATTATTATTTCTTTTGCTTGATTAATTTCTAATAATGAAAGCTTATTAGCTAGTTTTCCAAACATTCGCCTTTTAACTATAGAGGCTGATGGAAGCCAGTCAACTTTTTTAAGCATAGCACTTAAAATAGGATCTTTTAAGTCATTTTCAAGAGTAGTGTAAGTACACAATTGCTCTTGATCTTCTGGGCCAGGAAATAGTCTTAAAACATCTCTAAAGCCACCATTTTCAGGTGAACCTTCGACCATAAAGAATAAGTGCTCCCGTGGCCTTGAAGATACTACATATAATTTTTTATAAGCATCAATCTCACTACCTGCGGTCATAGTCAATCCCGAAAGATTGATGACAAATACAACGTCAAACTCCAATCCTTTTGAATTTGCTTGATGAATAATTGTAATTGATGGTGGCTGATCAAATTTTAAATTTTGCCAATCATCGAGCCCAAATCTTCTCTCTGCAATAAAAGTTTGGACAGCGTAATTTGACTGGTTTGCCTCAAGAGTTGATTTGATTGCATCATAAATATATCTTACCTTTGTGTTTTTTCCTAATACTACTACACCAATTTCTTTATTGGTCTGGACTTTACAGTAGTTTGCTATATGCTGTATTTGACTATTCAGATCCTTATTAACAAAGATAACTGGCTTAATTCCTTCATGATTTGGCAGTGAAACAGCACTTGAGCCGAGTACTTGAAAATGTCTTGAAAATTTTGCGACTTCTTTTGTATTACGGTAATTCTTATCTACCCTCCAGAACCTTTTATTTCTAGCGCTAGCATTGATTTCTGTTCTGAGTTCTGAGATAGTAGAATGACTATCTGTAATAGTTTGATTTTCATCAGCAAATACGCTTAAAGTTAGCGTTGGATCTTTTTGATTTAAAATGTGCTTCATAAGAACTGTGTACATTTTTTTCTGAAAATCTTGGCCTTCATCTATAATTAAGTGACCCCAATGCAGCTTTCTTTTTTGCTCATTTGATGCATTAGAAAGATCTTTATCTATCTGATCCCAGTCAATATCGTAGCGTTTTTTATTAATACAAGGAAAACTATCATTGAACCCATTTCTGTACCATTTTTTGACCCAGTCATGAATATGCAAAACTTGCACATTATTTGGTAGCCCTTCAAAATTCGCAGTATATTGCCTTAGTGTTTTATTAAACATAGCAAGTATAACGTTTCCAGACTTTGCTAGACGAGTCGCCCTATGCATTGCTAAAACAGTTTTCCCTGAACCTGGAGGGCCCACAATTAAGACGCCACCATTTTGTGGAGACTCTGAGTAAACATTTCTCTGATCTCTATCAAGTTCTGCAAATGCTGGAAATCTCATTGTATTAAATCCTGAATATAATTAAAAATGCCTGAAACTTCATCTCTTTCTTTTCCTAATCCACCTAGCGTCAATCGATTAAGCATAGCATTTTGAAAAGTACAGCTTGTCTCAGCAATTAATGAGCAGCAATGGCAAGCAGATCGATTAAGTCCTGAAAAACCTTGTGATTGTGTTTCTCTACAAACTGGGTCAGCAGAGCACCAAATCGCTGATTCAGTTATTTTTTCCAATACAAGGTCAATTGCTTCAAACCTCGCCTGATCAACTAGGCCACCCATCGTTCCTTCAGCATCTAATTCAGAGGTGTAAATCATAATCCCTGCATAGTCTATACCAGGATCAACAAAAATCCTCTCTCGAAGAGCAGAAGAGGAATAACCACTATTAAAAGTGAGTTGCCGGATTAGTAGATGAGAAAGTGTATGGGTTAAGATAAATAAATCTGAGTCTTGAATATCAAGGAAGAAGTTATCTTTTAATTTTTCTAACTCTTGTTGTTGACCTTTTATTAACTTTGCAAACTCTTCACCATTCTCTTTAAAGTAATTTACAAGTGTATCTTTATTTAATTCAAAATATATTC
>ENA-OSJC01004061-OSJC01004061.1-marine-metagenome-genome-assembly--contig:-NODE-4061-length-10196-cov-12.872517_pt1 | contig 10196 bp, 3 predicted proteins | sample MGYA00237885_ERZ534234 | MGnify/ENA primary metagenome ERZ534234 (study PRJEB26413, sample SAMN06343907) | marine metagenome | isolation source: coastal waters | place: Atlantic Ocean: West Antarctic... | reverse complement strand
TGATTCAGGAACTTCAACTCATTTATCAAGTTCTAGTGTTACAGATGTAATATTTAAACATTTCTTATTTGATATAGTAATGTTCTCTCGTATTAATGTACTTGGTGCTATGTCAGGTGCTTTAACAACTGGTGATATATTAACTGGTGGTACTTCAGGTGCAACTGGTGTTATAGAAAGTACTACAACTGCTGGTTCAGCAACTATTACAGGAATTACAAATGCACAACCAGCTGTTGTTACTTGCTCTGGTGGACATAACTTTACTGATGGACAAACGATTACGATTGCGAGTGTTGCTGGCATGACAAGTGCAAATGCTAACCATATTATAAGAAATGCAACAGCAACAACTTTTGAATTGTTTACGACTACTGGTCTTACTGCTTTTGACACATCTACTTCAGCTGGTGCCAGTGGTTATGTATCTGGTGGTACTGCTGTTCATACAACAATAATTTTAAGTAATGTTCAAGGTGAATTTGTCGTTGGAGAAACGATTACTGCACCAACGAATTCTAGAACAGGTACAATTCAAGCCGATGTTTTTGGATGTAAAGGATTTGAGCGAAAACAATTCAATCAGACTAAGGGTATTTCAATGGCAGGAAGTCCTACTTATACTGCCAATGTTTCTTTAGATAGTGTCAATGGAGATAATACAGTATTAACTGGAACAATATCAACTTCTCTTAGTTCTCAAGGTAGTTTAGTCTTAGATGGCACAAACGGTTCATCAGCAAACGCTGGCGATGATCTTGTAACTGAAAGTGGTACACAATCAGGTCAAAGTGAAGCAATTGGTTTAGAGGAATTACCTGGTGATACAATTATTGGTTCAGGAACTAAGTTTAACAGTCAATTAAAAATTGGCGATCAAATTACATTTACAGATGATGGTAATAGCGTTTCTACAAGAATTATTGATAGTATCATTTCAGACACACAAGTAGAAACTACTGTTGGTTTAAGTGGTATAGATGCTACAACAGTTTCATTTACTAGACAAAGAGGAAAACTTCAAGACGCTGGTAAAAATATTGCTATTTCACCACTACCATATAATGTTGTTAAAACATTATTAACAACTGATAATGCAAGTGTAAGTGATACAAGTTTCAAAATTCGTAGGCAGTTTACTGCAACTCTTTCAAGTTCAGGTACTGCAACATTAACTGCTGGTACAAACGAAATCTTTAGTGCATTTGAATCTAAAGATTATAGTGTTTCAATTATGACAACTGGTTCTGGTGGCACTGGTGCTGCAGGTGATGTAATTGATCTTTCTACTGGTAGTGATTTCACACTTGCTGGATCACCGACTGGTAAAACATTAAACATAAATTTAGGTACTGGATATAACGGACATAAAATTAAAGTACTTGCTACACTATCTACTTCAACAGTTGGCGCAAAAACAAAAACTTCAACTGCAATAACAAAAACAGTAGATACACTTGCTCTTGTTTCTGAATCAGCAATCAGTCTAGGTAAGCCAGATGTTCACAAACTAAATGCTGTTTATATGGCCGCAGACTTTAGTACTGCCGCAACTACAAGCGATACAGATGTTACGAGTAGATTTGATTTAGATAATGGACAAAGAGATAACTTCTATGATCTTGCTCGTTTAAAATTAAGACCAGGAAAACAGATACCGACAGGAAGACTGTTAATTGATTTTGAGTATTTTGAACATGGTGCTGGAAATTTCTTTAGTGTTGATAGTTACTCTGGTTTTGATTATGCAAATATACCTTCTTATGTTTCAGATGTTAGTGGCGAGAGTTTTCAATTAAGAGATGTTTTAGATTTTAGACCAAGAGTAGATAATGCTTCAACAATAGACTCGGGTGATATAGATAGATCATTTGATGGTACTGGTGGTTCAGTTATAGAAACAATGAAAATAGGAACAGATGTTACTTCTGATTTAGAATTTTATTTAAGTAAAAAAGCTAGAGTTTATGTTACTTCTCAAGGAGAGTTTAAAGTAGTAGAAGGTCCATCTTCTTTAGATCCTACTTTTGGTGAATCATTAAAACAGGCAATGCACCTGTATGATTTAGATATTCCTGCATACACATTTAGTACAGAAGATATTTTTGTAAAACCAATTGAAAATAAAAGATACACAATGAGAGATATTGGTAATATTGAAAGAAGGGTAGAAAATATTGAATACTATACTCAACTTTCATTATTAGAATCGGCCGCTACAGGTATGCAGATTCAAGATGCTGACGGATTTGACAGATTTAAAAATGGTATTATTGTAGATAACTTTACTGGTCATGGTATCGGTAATGTATCAGATAATGATTACTCTATTGCTATGGATATGGCTGCTGGTGAATTAAGACCTTCTTGTCATTCTGATAATGTTAATTTGATCGAGTCTGATAATTTACTTGCGAATTCAAGTGTAATGAATTCTACTGATGGATTTGCAATAAATTCTTCAACAGCAGCTGCAATTCGTAAAACAAACGGCTATCAATTAACGGGTGATTTAATTACCTTACCATATACTTCAACTGCATTTATTACTCAACCACTTGCAAGTACAACAGTTAATTTACAACCATATGAAATGATTTCGTATGTAGGTAATATAAATTTAAGTCCAGATATGGATGAATGGAAAGATACTGAAACTCTTCCTGAAATGACTGTTTCAATTCCTGGCACATTTGATATACTATCAAGTGTTGCTGCAGCATTTCCACAAGAATTAGGAATGGGTACTATATGGAATGAATGGAATAATAACTGGGCAGGTGTTGATATTGCTGGTACTAATAGAACTAATAGTTCATCATCAAATTCATCTAACACCACACGAACAAATAGAAATATAACCACAACAAGTACTAACAACAGAAGAGAAATTGATACAGTTAATGTACAACAAGTTAATAATAGAACGAGAACAGGAATTAGAAGTTCTTTAGTTCCTGGTGGATTACAAACACAAAGTTTAGGTAATAGAGTCGTACAAGTTGCTTTTGCACCGTTTATGAGAGCAAGAGATATTGAATTTACTGCTCAAGGACTAAAACCTTCTACTAGATTTTATCCATTCTTTAATGATGAAGATGTTAGTATTTATTGTAGACCAACAACTATTTCTCAAGGTTCTCTTACTACTGGTGGTATTACAACTAACTTTGGATTTGGTTCTGGATCTTTTCCTACTATTGCCCAAATAACAGCTGGCACAATCACATTGCCAACATCAACTGTTGGTAATTATGGCGGTTCTTTAATATCAGATTCATCAGGTAAAGTTACAGGAGTTTTCTCAATTCCTGATCCAAAAACTGGTTTAAATTTTGCTCAGGATCTTAGAATAGTTCCTGCAAATTTGATGACAACAATACCATCTTTCAGTAGAATAAATCGACCAGGACCATTTATAAATACAGTAAAATTTAGAACTGGAACAAAATCATTTAGACTTACAAGTAGTTCAACAAATTCAAAACAAGAAAATTTAGTATCAAGTGCTGAGGCTGATTATACGGCTAAAGGATTATTAGAAACCGTACAAGGTACAGTTACATCTAGTCGAGAAGCAAAAATTGTAAGAACAGGATTAGCTCAAAGTAGTGTTGTAAAAGGTTCTATAGGTACTAGAATTACTAGAGATCAAACATTTGCTACAACAACTGTTAATACAACTGCTATAGCACAACCTCCTCCAAGAGTTAATCCTCCGAGAAGAGATAGGGGAGACCGTGAAAGGTTCAACGGAGGCAGACGAGGTCGTGATCCAGTATGTCAATCTTTCGCTGTTGATGTTCCAGATGGAATATTTCTTACTTCAGTAGAGTTATTCTTTAAGACTAAAAATTCTGCTGCAGGTGTTAATTGTCAAATACGAACAATGGAAAATGGAACACCTACAACAACAGTTCTACCATTTGGTGAGGCATTTGTTGAAGCTACTGATATTAGTGTTTCTGATGATGCTACTACAGGAACAACATTTACTTTCCCAAGTCCTATATTTTTAGCACCTTATACTGATTATGCTTTTATGGCAGAATCAACATCAAAAGATTATGAAATGTTTACTGCTAGAATGGGACAAACAACATTAGATTCTTCTAGATTAATTTCTAAACAACCTGTATTAGGTGGTATGTTTAAATCACAAAATGCAAGTACATGGACTGCTGAACAGAATGAAGATGTTAAGTTTACATTAAAACGTGCTTTATTTGATGTAACTGCTGCAGGAAATGTTCATCTAGTCAATGATACTATTAAAGCTAAAGTACTACCTCAAAATCCTATTACAACAATTTCAGGTATACTTAACGAAGCATTAGATACTAGTGAAACAACTATTACATTAGACAATACTTCTAACTTTCCAAGTGCAGGAACTATATTAATTGGTTCTGAACAGATTACATACACAGGAAAATCTGGTAACGATTTAACTGGTTGTACTAGAGGTGCAAACTCTACAACTGCTGCTACTGCAAACGATGGTGTTGCTGTTGGTTGTACTACACTTGTAGTTAATCATAGAAATCATGGTATGCATAGTACTTCTCATAATGTTACCATTTCTGGTGTTCCTTCAGGAACATTTAATGGTGTTGCTTCATCAAACATAAATGGAACATATACTGCAATAGATAATATTAAATTAGACTCTTATACAATTATAGCACAGAGTTCTGATTTTCCAACTGCTTCGGGTGATATTGGAGGAACATTAGTACAGGCAACTCGTAATATACTCTATGATGTAATACAACCAATTGTAGGAAATGTATTACTACCAGGTTGTTATATCAATGCAACTTTAAGAAAGACTGGTGGAAGAACGATTGAGCAAAGTGAAACAGAATTTACTTTACAGGCAGCTACAAAAGCAAGAGGATTAGAAATAAATCAAGACTTGTACTTAGAGAGTCCAGGAATGGTATGTTCACAAATTAATGAAACAAACGAAATGTCTGGTAGTAAATCAATAGCATTAAATCTTACTATGAATTCACCCTTTGATAATATAAGTCCTGTTATTGATACTAAGAGATTAAGTGCAACTGTAATTGCAAACAGAATTAATAATCCGATATCTGGCACAACTCCTGACTTTAAAGAAGAAACAACAAATCAAGGTGGAAGTGTTGCTGCTAAATATATTACAAGACCTGTTGTATTAGAAAATGAATCAACTTCTTTAGATGTTCGTTTATCTGCTCAAGTGCCTTCAACGGCAGCAGTTAAAATGTATTATAGAGTATCTAATGCTGATGACGCCAGAAATATGGATGATTTAGTATGGATTGCTTTTAATGCTGACGGAACTCCTGATAAGGCAGTTGATCCATCAGATGACGGTATTACATTTAGAGAATTGCAATTTAGTTTTCAAGGTGCTCCAACATTTACTGCATTTGCATTGAAAATAGTTTTAACTGGAACAAGTTCTTGTTATCCTCCAAAAGTTAAAGATATGAGAGGTATTGCTCTGGCAGTATAATTTTTATGAAAGTAAAAGTTGAAGGACACGCAAATTTAGTTAGAGATACAAGATCACAAGCAATCATCAATACAGACTCAGGTGCTTATGCTCGTTACATGGCGAGAAAGGCAAAACAACAAAATAAAGATGATGAAATAAGAGATGTTATTCGTGATGTAAATGGATTAAAAAACGAAATTAGAGAAATTAAAGATTTACTTATTGAGTTAAAAAATGGCAGATAGATCAGTAGCAACCACAGATACACTAGCAGTTTTTAGACGAGAAGTGAATTCAAATGCTGCTGATATAGGAGATATTGCTGATATATTAAGTGCAAGTAGTTTTATTGCTTCTTCAACTGATATTGTAGAATCAATCGTTGCAGTTAATAGTGAGTTACCTGAAATCACAACGGATGCGTTTATATTTCCTAGTGGGTCAATGATATTTGAAGGTGCAACTGCTGATGCTTTTGAAACTACTTTAGCGATTACAGATCCAACTGCTGATAGAACTTTTACTTTTCCTGACGCAACAAGTTCAGTTTTAGTTAGAGAGGCAACTCAAACATTAACGAATAAAACATTAACTACACCTACGATTACGAGTGCAGTTTTAAATACTAGTGTTTCAGGTAGTGCTGTACTTGATGAAGATAATATGGCGTCTGATAGTGCAAGTAAGGTTGCTACACAACAATCTATTGTTGCATACACCGATACTGTTATAGGTACTTTACCTATCAATTCAGATAGTGGTAATATATCTATTGGTACAGGTAGTGAAACATTAACACTTGCTGGTGGTACTGGTATTGATTCAGTAGGATCTGGTAATTCTTTGACACTAAATATTGATAGTACAGTTGCAACATTAACTGGAACTCAAACAAGTACAAACAAGACTTTGACAAGTCCTACTTTAACTAGTGCTGTTTTAAATACTGCTGTTTCGGGTAGTGCTGTACTTGACGAAGATAATATGGCGTCTGATAGTGCGACTAAAGTTGCAACACAGCAAAGTATTAAGGCATATGTTGATGATTCAATTGACGCTGATATGGATTTAGTTTTCGCTGCAGATAGTGGCGGCTCGTTAAATATTGTTATGGATTCAGAATCACTTACACTTACAGGTGGTACTGGTATTGATACTTCTGGTTCTAGTAATACAGTTACCTTTGCAATCAGTAATACTGTTGCAACTTTAGCAGGTAGTGAAACTTTAACGAATAAGACTTTTACAAGTCCGACACTAAACACTTTTACATTTACTGGAACAAATTCTAGTTTAGGTATTGGTAGTGGAGGAATTATATTTGAAGGTTCAGCTGCTGACGCTAACGAAAGTTTATTAACAGTAGAAGATCCAAGTCAAGACAATACAATAACTTTACCAGACGCAAGTGGAGATATTATAACAGATACAACAAATCCAAGAGATACTAAAGCATTTTTATTTAGTATGGTCATGGCAATGGGATAAAAATATGGCAGATAGATCAGTAGCAACAACGGATACCTTAGATACACTAAGAACCACATTTAACTCAACAGCAGGTGATGTTGGTGATATCGCTAGTTTATTAAATGCTAGTGGTATAATCGCTTCTTCAACTGATATTGTTGAAGCAGTTACCGCTATGAATACAGAAGTTACTGCTATTAAAAATGGTACTGCTGTATTTGAAACTAAAATCACTTTTGAAGGTGCAACTGCAAATGCTTTTGAAACTATTTTATTAGTAACAGATCCTACTGCTGATCGTACTATCACTTTTCCAGACGCAACTGGTACTGTGGCAACTACAACTGCTAGTGAAACATTTACAAATAAAACTTTAACAAGTCCTGTGATTACAAGTGGTGTATTGAATACTGCTGTTTCAGGATCAGCATTTTTAGATGAAGATAACATGGCGTCTAATAGTGCAACAAAACTTGCTTCGCAACAATCTATTAAGGCGTATATTGACGCTGTTGCAACTGCTGTTGATCTAGACTTTCAAGGAGATAGTGGTGGTGCATTATCTATTGATTTAGATTCAGAAACATTGACACTTGCTGGTGGTACTGGTATTGCAAGTACAGGTTCAAGTAATACAGTTTCATTTGCAATCGACTCAACTGTTGCAACTCTAGTAGGTACACAAACATTAACAAATAAAACTTTAACAAGTCCTGTGATTACAAGTGGTGTATTGAATACTGCTGTTTCAGGTAGTGCGTTTTTAGATGAAGATGGTATGGATTCTAATAGTGCAACTAAAATTGCTTCTCAACAATCAATCAAGGCATATGTTGACGCTCAAATCACTGCTCAAGACTTAGATTTCTCAGCAGATAGTGGGGGTGCGTTAAGTATTGATTTAAATAGTGAATCTATGACATTTACTGGTGGTACTGGTATCACAACTACAGGATCAGGAAATGTGATTACTTTTGCAATCAATGCTACAGTTGCAACTTTAACAGGTACACAAACATTTACAAATAAGACTTTAACAAGTCCTACACTCAATTCACCAACAATTACAAGTGCAACTGCAACAACACTATCATTAACTGACAGTTCAATTCAATTTGAGGGTGCAACTGCTAATGATTTTGAAACTACACTTACAGTTACAAATCCAACAGCAGATAGAACACTTACACTACCTAATAGTTCAGGTACAGTATTAACAACAGCCAACGCTGCAACTGATGGATTTGCTCTTGCAATGGCAGCTGCATTAGGATAAATCTTATAAATAGTCTAAAAGGAACATAACATGGCATTATCAAAAATATCAGGAACAACAGGGATCGCAGACGCAACAATCACTTCTGCTAAGTTAGCAGATTTTACAGCGGCTGTTGATTTAAATGGTGTTGAATTATTATTAGACGCTGATGCTGATACATCAATTTCAGCAGATACAGACGATCAGATAGATATTAAAATTGCAAATGCAGATCATTTAAAAATATTAAGTTCTTCTGGTGATACAGTTCTTAAACCAATGGTTGACGGTAAAGACATTATCTTTCAACAGTTCGATGGAAATAAGATATTTTGCATAGATGATGGAAACTTTGTAAGTGTCGGTGGTAATGCAACTGCTGCTGGACAAATTAGAATTTATGAAGATACAGATAATGGTTCTCACTATTCAGGATTTACAGTAGGTAATCTTACTGCTTCTGTTGCATATCAACTACCAAATGCTGATGGAAGTTCAGGTCAAGCACTTATAACTGACGGTTCTGGTGTTTTATCATTTACAACTTTAAGTGCAAACACACCTTCAAGTGCTGACGGACAGGCATTAGGTTCTGCTTCGTTAGAATGGTCAGACTTATTTCTTGCAGACGCTGGTACAATTCAATTTGGTGCAGACCAAGATGTAACTTTAACTCATGTCGCTGATACAGGATTACTTTTATCTGCTACTGACCAATTGCAATTTGGTGATAGTGGTACATTTATTCATCAATCTGCTGATGGTGTTTTAGATTTAGTTTCAGATACAGAAATAGAACTTAACGCAACTACAATAGATGTTAACGGAAACTTAGATGTTTCTGGAACAATTACTTCTGCTGGTATCGTAACAGGCACAGGATTTACTGCTGGAAGTGCTGTTCTTGCTGAGGCAGAACTAGAACTACTTGATGGTCTAACTGCTGGTACAGCGATTGCTAGTAAAGTAGTTACGACAGACGCAAATATAGATACTTCTGGACAAAGAAATTTAACTATCTCTGGTGAATTAGACGCCGCAACAGGTGACTTTTCTGGTGCGATTGATGTTGCTGGTACTGCTAATTTAGATGTTGTTGATATTGATGGTGCTGTTGATATGGCAAGTACACTTCAAGTTGACGGTGCAATTACTTCTGGTGGTGTTATAACAGGTACAGCATTCACCGCAGGTAGTGCCGTTCTTGCAGAAGCAGAATTAGAACTATTAGACGGATTAACTGCTGGTACAGCAATCGCTAGTAAAGTTGTTACAACAGACGCTAATATAGATACAACTGGTCAAAGAAACTTAACAATCTCTGGTGAGTTAGACGCTGCAACGGGTGACTTCTCTGGTGCTGTTGATGTTGCAGGTACAACAACTGTTGTCGCTTTAACTGCTTCAGGATTAGTTACTGCTGGTGCAAAAATAGATTTAAACGGTACTGAATTAATTTTAGATGCGGATGGTGATACATCTTTGACTGCTGATACCGATGACCAAATTCATATTCGTATTGCTGGGGCTGATGACTTTAAATTTATTGCTAACCATTTTAATGTTTTATCTGGTAGTAATGTAACTTTCGCTAATAATAGTGTTGCTTACTTTGGTGATGGTAATAATTTACAAATTAGTTCTGATGGTACTAATGCTCTTATTGCAGAAAGTGGTGGTTCAGGTAATTTAAATATAGCAGGACAAACTGTTAGATTGATGAACGCTGCTAATGATGAAATTATGCTTGAGGCTACTAATGATGGTGGCGTGGATATTAGACATAATAATGTAACTAAACTTGTTACAATTTCTTCTGGTGTTACTATTACTGGAAACGCAGGGGCTACTACTCTTAATGGTATTCCATTTTTTGCTGCTGACAGTTCTATATATACTCACAATGTTTCAGGTACAGATGATACTGCGGCTCAAAATGCGGGCTATGGTGTTAATGCTTTAGATGCAATTACAACTGGC
>ENA-OSJC01004059-OSJC01004059.1-marine-metagenome-genome-assembly--contig:-NODE-4059-length-10197-cov-35.756324_pt1 | contig 10197 bp, 9 predicted proteins | sample MGYA00237885_ERZ534234 | MGnify/ENA primary metagenome ERZ534234 (study PRJEB26413, sample SAMN06343907) | marine metagenome | isolation source: coastal waters | place: Atlantic Ocean: West Antarctic... | reverse complement strand
CTGAAAAAACTAGATTGATTAAACTGTAATCATTTGCCAATTTGATATAAATTTTTCTTGCTTTTGATTTTCCACTGCTCCTTTACGAAAGTTACGGACATACTCAATAGGATTACTCTCGTTAGTCATTTCTTTTAATAATATACTGGCAACCAATCCTGATCGACCTAAACCCGCATTGCAGTGGATGAGAACAGCATTACCTAATTTTATTTCACTAACTATACTTTGGATCAGTGATTTGAATCTAATTAATTTAGCTTTTGATGGAACGGATAAATCGTCTATTTCTTCAATATAATGTTTGAAACCGAAATTTCTTATTGTTTCTTCAAAATGAGTTATTTTGTTAGAATTCAGTTCTTCTTTACTTAACAGGGTAATAATGCACTTAATTTTCTGATCAGTAATACTTGTAAGATCTTTAAATAAATTCTCTTTTTTTTCTGCCTTGATTGGATATTTACCAGGACAATGTGATACGCTTAAACATTTTGGTTTGAAGCCTGTAATTGGTATCCATGTAATAGGGAACTTATGATCAATATGCATCGGTAAACCTTGATTGGTATTATTTTTCTTCTGTAAATATAAATTCGTCATATTTGGCTAAAGCCACCATATCACATAATTCACGATATTTATTGAGTCCACCGGCATAAGGAATAAAAACTTTAGGTTTATTTGGAATATTTCCACCTAAATACCAAGAATGTTTCGCTGATAAAAAGAAAGTGTCGTTTACTGCTTCATGGATAGTACTGCCCCATTTATCTGCTGCTTTGCTTGTGGTTTCGATTGTTTGATAGTTTTTTGTTATCATAAAATGAATACACTCAGTAATCCATTCAACGTGTTGCTCAATCGCTCGGGGCATATTGGTTAGCACTGCCGGACTCCCAGGGCCAGTAATTAAAAATAGATTTGGAAAATCTGGTATTAGAAGTCCTAAATTTGTAATAGGTCCAGATTTCCAAACATTTTTCAATTTAATGTTATTATTTCCCTCTATATTCATATTTAGTAAAGTACCTGTTAGTGCGTCGAAACCTGTTGCAAATATCATTACATCTAACTCATAATGTTGTTTACTTGTTTTGATACCGTTACTCACAAATGATTCAATTGGGTTGTTTCGAATATTAATTAGTTCGACATCTTTTTGATTAAAAGTTTCATAATAATTCGTATCGATGGGGGGTCTTTTTGAGCCAAATGGATGGTCAAAATCTGTTAACAGGTCTGCTGTATGATGATCGTGTACGATACTTTTTATTTTGTCTTTAATAAAGTTTGAGGCTGTATTATTTGACTCAAGATCCACACTTAGATCTGAAAAAGTATCGCGAAAACTTAAGCCGCCGTTATCCCACGCTTTTTCATAAAGTTTCTTTCTTTCTACTGAATTCGTTTTTTTTGCTGCCTTATTCGAATGTTTCCAGGGGTGTCCACCTCTGTGCTGCAACATAAGTTGTTTTGATTTATCAAACTCTTCATTAGCTCTAATTTGGTCGGCTTCGGTTAGTTTGTAGTTATTTGCTGGAACACTATAATTGGGAGTTCGCTGAAAGACTGTTAGTTTCTTCGCTAATTTCGCCACTTCTGGGATTACTTGAATTCCGGTAGACCCAGTGCCAATTACTCCAATCTTTTTACCCTTTAGATTAGGATTTTTCTTTGGCCAATTACCAGTATGATAAACTTCCCCACGAAACAAGTCTCTGTTGGGAATAGTTGGGACATTAGCAAAAGACAGGCAACCTACTGCAGAAATTACAAATTTTGCAAAATATTGTTCTTTATTCTTTAATAATACACGCCATATATGTTTGTTTTCATCAAAAATTAAGTCGGTCACTTGGGCATTAAATTGAATTTCTTTACGCATATTTAGTCGGTCAGTAACAAAATTGAGATATTTTTCTATCTCTGGTTGAGTAGGGTATCTCTCTGACCAATTCCATTCTTCGTAAAGCTCTTTTGAGAAGTAATATGAATAGGCTTTGCTTTCTGTGTCGCAACGAGCACCAGGATAACGGTTCCAATACCAGGTGCCACCCACTCCTTCGCCAGCTTCCAGTACTTTAACCTTTAATCCTAATTTATCTCGAAGAGAGTGCAATTGATAAAGACCTGAAAACCCAGCTCCAATAATTATTGCGTCAAAAATTTGCATTTCAGTTATTTTACCTGTCGATAGTTTGTCTTAAGAGTTTACACGGTTGTACATAAGAATTTTTGCTAATTTATTTTTCATACATTACTAAAAGTCAATTTAAAAAAGAATTGTTAATAATATATTTTGCTAGAAAGTTTGGAATATTTTTCGTAAGTGAGATGTAATAAAAATGGAGATTTGATTTTGAATAAAATTAAAATAGATGCTGATAAAATTGATAAGCTTGCAAAACTAGCTGTGCATACGGGTTTAGGTCTTCAACCAGGTCAGGATTTACTTCTAACTGCCCCTATTGAGGCACTGCCTTTAGTGCGTAGAGTAGCCGTCCATGCTTATGCAGCTGGTGCTGGTTTAGTAACACCATTGTTTTCTGACAATGAAGTAACATTAGCCCGTTACAATTATGCAAATGATGATTCTTTTGATAAGGCGGCTCATTGGCTTTACAAAGGAATGGGGGAAGCTTTTGATAATAATACCGCCCGAATGGCGATCGTTGGAGATGATCCAATGCTCCTAGCAAATCAAAATGCTAATAAAATTGGACGGGCTAACAAAGCTAATTCTATCGCTTATAAGCCAGCGCGAGAGCGAATTACGCAATTTGATGTCAATTGGAATCTAATTGCTTGGCCTGGGTTGGCTTGGGCGAAACTTATGTTCCCTGATTTATCAGAAAATGAAGCTCAATTAAAACTGGCAGATGCAATTTTTAAGGCATCGCGGGTAATTTCAACAGATCCTGTTGCTGAATGGAAACTTCATAATGAAGAGCTTCGGAAGAAGTGTAATTGGTTGAATGGTAAGAAATTTTCTTCTCTTCATTTTGTGGGTCCTGACACTGACTTAACTGTTGGGCTTGCAGATGAGCATGAATGGATGGGTGGGGCGACTATAGCCCAAAATGGCATTACTTGTAATCCCAACATTCCTTCCGAAGAGGTTTTCACAACACCGCATGCATTTAAAGTTGAAGGTTGGGTCAGTTCTACAAAGCCACTTTCTCATCAAGGCACTTTGATTGATAAAATTCAGGTGAGATTTGAAAATGGTAAGATTGTCGATGCTAAAGCAAAAAAGGGACAAGAAGTGCTACTTAAAATATTAGATTCTGATGATGGTGCCCGTCGTCTTGGGGAAGTTGCATTAGTTCCACATAGTTCACCAATTTCACAATCAGGACTATTATTTTATAATACTTTGTTTGATGAGAATGCTGCATGTCATATAGCTTTAGGACAATGTTATTCAAAGTGTTTTAAGGGAGATGAAAATCTTTCTAAAGATGAAATTTCAAAACTTGGTGGTAATTCTAGCATGATCCATATAGATTGGATGATCGGATCAAAAAATATCGATATAGATGGTATTCAATTTGATGGAAGCCGTGTGGCTGTTTTCCGCAAAGGTGAATGGGCCTAGGTGACTTATATGATTAATTTTTAATAGAATTTATTAATTCTACTTTTGATGGTGCGGGCGGGGGGACTTGAACCCCCACGGCACAAGGCCCACAGATTTTAAGTCTGTTATGTCTACCATTCCATCACGCCCGCGATGACTAGATAATTATATGGTATTTCATAGCGATTTGTTTAACATAAGCAATGCCTTTAAGTACAAAAATTTATTATAATTTCAGTTTTAAATTTGAATACCTGAAAACTTTTCCTGCATATTATCACGTTCATCATCTGTGATTTTTTTGAATAAAACTTCTGGCACCTTAAAGCTGTGACTAGAGGGTAATATTTGCAATGCATCATTCACACTTTCTGGCCAATCCCAGTTCTTACAATTGAGCGCAGCCATGATTTCTTTTGAGGCATTTGGTATAAATGGTTCTGATAAAATAGCGTAAAGTCTTATTAAGTTTATTGATAGTTTAATGATCATTGCTGAAGTTTTGGGGTCACTTTTGAAAATGGACCAAGGCTCTGTTCTTTGGAGGTATTCATTGCCAGCGACCCAGATTTTACGTAATTCATTAGATGCTTTTCTAATCTCTAACGCATCTAAATGGGTTTGATAAGTATTCAATCGTTTTTGAAGGTCATCTATAAACGCTATTTCGATACTCCTAAAATGGGTGCCTTCAGGGATTTCTTCCCCAAATTTTGATCGACAAAACTTTGTTACTCTACTAACAAAATTTCCCAAAACATCGGCCAAATCTTTATTGACACTCAATTGAAAGTTCTCCCAAGTAAATTCGCTATCCGAGTTTTCTGGTATGTGATTTAACAACCACCATCTCCAATAATCACTTGGTAAAATCTCTAAAGCTTGATCCATGAATACGCCACGCCCTTGGCTAGTTGAGAATTGACCACCATCATAATTTAAATAATTAAACGATTTGATGTAATCTACTAATTTCCAAGGTTCACCTGATCCCATTAGTGTGCTTGGAAATGATAAGGTATGAAAGGGTACATTGTCTTTACCCATGAATTGAACGTAATAAACATCTTCAGCACCTTTATCTGTGCGCCACCATCTCTCCCAGGCTTCATCATCAAGGTTTTGACTATTTGTAAATTCAGCTGTTGCAGCAATATATTCAATCGGAGCATCAAACCAAACATAAAAGACTTTATCTTCCATTCCAGGCCAGTCTTCTGTGCCATTTTTTACAGGCACGCCCCAGTCCAAATCTCGCGTAATACCTCGATCTTGTAACCCATCGCCATCATGAAGCCATTTCTGTGCGATTGAAGTTGTTAGTATGGGCCAGTCTTTTTTACTTTTTATCCATTTATCCAGTCTATCTCTTAATTTTGATTGTTTGAGATATAAATGCCTTGTTTTTCTAATTTCTAAATCTTTTGATCCAGAAATTGCTGAACGTGGCTCAAGAAGATCTATTGGATTTAACTGTTTTGTGCAATTCTCACATTGATCGCCACGGGCATTTTCATATTTACACTCTGGGCAAATTCCTTCGATGTATCTATCTGGTAAAAACCTTTTGTCAGTCTTTGAATAGATCTGACTTTCATCTACTTCTTCGATTAACCCATTCTTCTTTAATTGTCCTGCAAAGTGTTGAGTTAGTTTTCTATTTTCTTCAGAAGAAGATCTGCCAAAATGATCAAATGAAAGGTTGAAACCTTCACTTAACTCTTTTTGCATTTTATGCATTTCTGCACAAAACTCTTCAATAGGTTTTTTAGCTTTAGCCGCCGCTAATTCTGCAGGAGTACCGTGCTCGTCAGTTGCACAAATGAACATTACTTCGTTTCCACGTAATCTATTGTATCGGGCGTATAGATCAGCAGGCAACTGGCTACCAATTAAGTTACCAAGATGCTTCACTCCGTTTATGTACGGAATTGCTGAAGTTATTAGAATTCGTGCCATTGGGCCTCTGGAATGATTTTGTTAAGTCTCAATTAACGAACAGATTTAAAAAGATCCATCTTTTTCATTAATATTTATTAATTCATCTTCTTCGAATTAATTTTGCAATACCAAAGCTTGTTCTAGGAGTGTATCTATAACTTGTTTTAATTTCAGCAGATGGTCTTACATTCATCCTCGCTATGCTTACGATTACCAATATGACATGAGCTAATCCAATAAATACAAACAGGGCATTTGGTCCATATATTTCCACTAACTTGGCTGACAAAATTGGACTTCCTATTGCTCCTACCGCAAAGAAAAAAATCAATGCTGCACTTAACTCTACCATTTGCGCAGGTTTTGCAAAATCATTTGCATGAGCTGAAGCAACTGAATAAATTGGAAAGGTTATAAACCCAAAAATAAATGCTGCAAAAAAGATGGCTATTGTACCCTGACTACTAACTATTATGGTTAGAGATGAAGAGAAAATTGCAGCCAAAGATAATATTATTAAGACCCACCTTCTATCAAATTTGTCTGCGATCCATCCAATTGGATATTGAGCTATAGCACCCCCAAAAATAAATGCTGCTAAAAATAATGCTATTTGATTTACTTCTAATCCGACTTGTAACCCATAAATTGGTCCAATCATTCTGAAAGATGCGCCAGTTAGCCCAGCGACAATTGCAGCAAAAATGGCTAATGGTGATAATTTGTATGCAGCAATTGGTCTCAATTTTGGTGTGATTGGAAGTTCTGGTTGCTTTGCTCTTGTTAGAGTAAGGGGAAGTAACGCCGCAGTGCATATTAAAGCCAAAATATTATATGATAAATAATATGCGGGTTCTAATATGCTTATTAAAAGCTGGCCAGAAAGTGATGCACCCATGTCAACTAATCTATAGGCTCCAAGGGACCGACCTCTATTTTTATTTTTAAGCTTAGCCTGGAGCCATGCTTCAATAATTGAATAGCAGCCAGCTACCGATAGGCCAGAAAATATTCTTAAAATTATCCAAACCCATGGTTGGTTTGATAAGGTATGTCCTAAAATTCCAATTAACCCGAATGCGACAAACGTGGCAAACCCACGACTGTGCCCAATGGCGCCCATCAGCCTAGGTGCCCACCAACATCCTATAAAAAATCCCAAAAAATGTGCCGAGCCTAATAACCCAATTTCTGAAGAGCTAAAGCCCATCAGAACTCCTGATAAGGCGTCCAGAGGTCCTAAACCTCCAGTGCTTAACTGCAAAAATATAACTGACAGCAAAAGGGCAGTAAATGAGACAATCACACGCATAGAACAAACTTTTTTTTAGTATTAATTATTCGAAAATACTAAATTGTAGTTTTTCGACAAAATTAGGACGTTTTTCTGTGTTTTCCGATTAATATAATTAAGAACCTTCTTTTAGCATATCTTTTGATATCTGATCTAATACAGCATTTACGAATTTTGCTTCTTTTCCTTCTGGAAAAAATGCTTTTGCAATATCAACAAATTCATTAATTATCACAGCCACTGGTGTTTTTCCTAAAAATAACTCTGCTGTTCCACTTCGAAACAATGCTCTAATGGTAGGATCAATTCTGTCAATCGGCCAATTTTTTGCTAATGCTTTATCAGTCATCTGGTCTATTTGAGATTGGTTTTTTACTGCGGAATCAACTATATCTTTGAAAAATTTTATATCTGCTTCATTATATAAAATTCCATCAAATTCTGCACCAATTCGAAAGTTTTGAAATTCAGCTTTTACTTCTTCCAAATCCTGATCTATCGCTTCCATTTGAAACAGGGCTTGAACTGCATAAAGTCTGGATGCAGATTTCATTTTTAGGGAAGAATTGCCCATTTTCAAAGAACCTCAGATAATTTTCTTAGAACCCTATGATGGATGTTTTGGATGAATGCAAGAACTTGCTTTTTTGTGAACTAATACTTAACATCTGTTAATCGTGCAACATACCTTGCCAAAGTATCAATTTCTAAATTTACTAAATCATGGACTTGCGCTTTATTCCAAGTTGTTTCTGATTTTGTATGGGAAATTAAATTAACCCCAAATATATTTTTCTCTACTTCATTAACGGTCAGGGACGTACCATTTAAAGATACTGATCCTTTAGGTGCAATGAAACGAGCAAGGTCTTCGGGGACCTTAAAAGTTAAGCGTGTACTATCGCCTTCAGTTTCAATACTTTCAATACCAGCAACCCCATCAACGTGTCCTGATACAATATGTCCACCTAATTCATCACCAACTTTAAGAGAGCGTTCTAAATTTAATTTCCGACCAATTTTCCATCCATTTTTAGGGGCTGAAATTGTTGTGCGTGATACGGTTTCAGCTGAAATATCTACTTCAAACCAGTTCTTTTCGTCTGTACTGCGATCTACCACAGTTAAACAAATCCCATCGCAAGCTATTGAGGCACCTAAATCAATATTTTTTGTTGAATAATTGCAGTTAATGCGTGCTCTGACATCGCCATTGTTCGTTAACTTTGAGATTTCACCAATATCGGAAATAATTCCAGTGAACATATTTTCCCTCGCTTTGTTTCAATGTGTCTAAATGTGATTTACATCGCGTAAGCTGAAAGAGCAAGAATGGTCTTACTAGCATGATAGGTTTAAGTAGTCTTATGATTTACTCCAAATAGATACAACATCTTGTCCATATTTATAAGATTCTCTTAATTTTAAAATTGGCAGTTTTGATATGGATAAGTTATCAAAATTTCCAACTACTGATCTGCCGTTTGCACCTATTAACAAGCCAGAAGTCATTGAAATAAATTCATCAATTAGGTCCGCTTTTAGAAGACTGGTAGCTAGTGAAGCTCCCCCTTCACAAAAGATATTATTGATGCCAATGGTGCCTAAATGCTTCATGGCGTCTATTAAATCAATCTTACCGTCCATGTTGGTTTTGCATTTAATGATTTTACTACCCTGATTGATCCAAATGCTAACCAGGCTTTGATCTACATTATGTCCACAACATATAATAGTTTTGAATTCATTTGCAGACTGGAAGATCTTACTGGTTAAGGGTGTTTTTAGGGTTGTATCAATAATGATTTTCGCAGGTTGCTGTTTTGAAGTTATATGCCTCACATTCAAGGAAGGATCGTCCATTATGGCCGTACGAGATCCAATCATTACAGCGTCACTCTGCATACGATAAAGATGGGTAAGTTTTCTTGATCTTTCGCCTGTAATCCATTTACTTTCATTATTTTTTGTTGCTATTTTCCCATCTAAAGAGGTGGCAAGTTTTAAAGTAATTTTAGGTTTTCCATTCAAAATTCGATTAAAAAAACCAAAATGCTCATAACACGCTTCATCTTTTAAAATTCCTTCGGTAATTGAAATACCTGCATTTTTTAATAATTTTAAACCTTGACCTGAAACTCTTGGATCAGGATCCCTGGTAGCTATAACTACCCTTGCAACGTTTGCTCTTATTAGTGAGGACGTACATGGCTTCGTTTTACCTGTATGGGCACAAGGCTCAAGGGTCACGTAAGCAGTGCTGTTAGCTGACGCTGCACCCGCACTCTTTAAGGCCTGAGTTTCTGCATGTGGCCTTCCTGTTGGTGCTGTCCAGCCCCGGCCTATTAGCTTGTCGTCCTTTACAATAACGCAACCAACGTTTGGATTTGGCCAAGTCGCCCCTTTAGTTCTCTTTGCTAAAGAAAGAGCCACACTCATCCACTTTTTATCTATAGTATTTTGTGTAGTCATTATTCTTCGGTTGTTGGTGGCCGTAATTCATGGACAAAATCTTCAAAATCATCAGCTTCTTGAAAGTTTTTGTAGACACTGGCGAATCTGACATAGGCTACGGTATCAATTCGAGCTAAAGTTTCCATAACGATTTCTCCAATTTTTTCATAAGAAATATCTGTTTCGCCCATACTTTCTAACCGTCTAACAATTCCGCTTATCATTTGATCTATTCTATCAATTTCGATTGGTCTCTTTTGTAACGCAATTCTTATTGAGCGTTCTAACTTGTCACGATCAAAGTCTTCACGTTTGCCGCTTCTTTTTATTACTACAAGATCTCTTAGCTGAACGCGTTCATATGTGGTAAATCTTCCACCACAGGCTGAACAGAAGCGTCTCCTTCGGATTGCCACATGGTCTTCAGCTGGACGACTATCCTTCACCTGTGTATCAACATTTCCACAAAATGGGCATCTCATATTGAAGTCCTTTAATAGGTGTTAAAATGATTAGTCATACTATATGCAACCGTTATGATTTTGTGTAGAGTTTTTATTTACGGATAACACTATATGCAGTTTTATTTTGTTTTAGTGAATAGACAAAAGTTTTGAAGGGCTTTTTTTAAAATGAATAAAGCAATCATAACAGCATTTGGATTTTTTCTGTTTCATCTTTTTTTAGCATATTATTTTGAATTAATTGACGATGAGGCTTATTATAATCTTTGGTCATCTTCTATATCTTTTGGTTATTACGATCATCCCCCAATGATAGCATGGTGGATTTATGCTGGAAAATTTGTTTTTGGTGAAACGGTAATAGGTGTGAGAATTTTAACCTGTGTTGCTTTTTTTCTTGTCAGTATTTTAATCGCTAGAATAGCTTTTTTGATTGGTGGAAGAGATCGAATTTTGATGTC
>ENA-OSJC01004058-OSJC01004058.1-marine-metagenome-genome-assembly--contig:-NODE-4058-length-10198-cov-6.716530_pt1 | contig 10198 bp, 10 predicted proteins | sample MGYA00237885_ERZ534234 | MGnify/ENA primary metagenome ERZ534234 (study PRJEB26413, sample SAMN06343907) | marine metagenome | isolation source: coastal waters | place: Atlantic Ocean: West Antarctic... | reverse complement strand
TTGCCAATGCGACATAAGTTGCCATGATAATTACTCTTTACATAATAAAAGAAAGGGGGCAGATTGCCCACCCCCTCGGTGATAACGCTTAGGCCACGTTATACTTAGCAACAACAATTGCTTCTGGACGTAAGATCTTGCGACCATAAAGGTGCATACCACGTACAATATCAGCAAAGCTGTCTGGGTCACGGTAAGTCTCAGTCTTGTTGATCTGCTGAGCAGTAGCAACACTAGAGTCATGACCTGCAACAATAACACCAAAGTTAGTGTTCTGGTTGGCAGTACCGGAAGTAGCAGCACCGGAGCCTACAGATGGTAAGTTGTTAGATACATATACACGGAAGCCATGCAAGTTGTCCAACATCAAACCATTACGTAGTCCACCAGACTTGCCCCAATCCATATTCAACAAACGAGAATCTTCGTCTGCTAGAATTTCTTGGAACACTGAATCAACACATAACCAACGACCTTGCTTGTCTACGTTGTTCTGATCCATGATGCGAGCCATACGAGCAATAACTTGCAATGGGGTCGCAGTTGAAGTGGACGCAGCAGTAGCACCAGCAAAACGTGCAGCTAAAGGAATAGAATGATCCGCAGCACTACTAGTAGTAATGTTACCAAAGTCACTCTTCTTAAGCTTGTTGCCACCTAACAATTCGTCACTGCCAGCAGTAGAATCTGCTTTTGTACCAGAGACAGTGGTGTTAACTACACCAGCGTTAGCGTGTAAAGAAGCTTGCTTGTAACCTGACAAGTATCCCAAAATCTCTTGGTCGTACTGATCAGCTAAGCGATAGGCCGCACGATTACTAGCCATAGTTAGCCAGTTAACATGGGTCTGTTGCTCTTCAATGTCGTCCAACTTAAATGCAAAGTAGTTTGACTTGTCTACAGTTAAGGTGAAATCAACGTCAGTTAAATCTTGAGTAGAGATTGCAGTACCACGCGTATATGCGCTAACACTAATCTCTGGCTCTTTAATGATACGAACAGAATCACCTGCATTAGCAATCTCACCGAAGTAATCACTGTTAGTGATAGCCTCACAGACTGCAGACTTACGAAATTCCATTTGTACTTGTTTGCTATAAATTACAGGTGAAAAATTACCTGAGTTTAAGTTGGTATAACCACTCGCTTTTGCAAAAGCCATGATATACACTCCTATATAAATTAGTATGGAGCTATTACAATATCATAGAGGCTGTCGTTAAAGGGTGCAGTGCATTCTAGGTGATCGCCTATCATACAACTGGGCCTTATCTGTACAGGTGATTCTATTTATTATTGTGATTGCCTATATGTTATACACGAATTTGTAGAACATATGTGTTACTCCGTGTAGGGTAGCCGGATGGAGCCTACTCTTCTGTAACGTGCCAACATAAGCAGAGGATCAATCCACTTACATTAGCTAGTTAAAATACAGTTATACTGATTTTTAGTTAAATGTCAAGCTTTATTTATACTTAATTAATATTTAACGTGCTTTACCCGATACATCATAAACAAAGTTACCACTACGCATTGCGTGTGCAATCTCGTCTTGATACTTCTCGTATGTATTCATATCCATCTTAGCTATGTCAGACTCTAAGAATTGTTTCTCTCCTGAACCTTCTGTAGGAGAAGAACTACCACGGGCGCTAACTTCCTGTGCAGCATTACGGGTATCGCCTCTCTTTGCTTTAGACTTCTTGGTAATGCCAGCATCTAGCTTGTACAAGTCAATTGCTCTGGAGGCACTAGTAGCGTCTGCCTCATTGTGGTACAAAGAATCTTGAATCCACTTAGGCTGAGTATCTACCCAATCATGGAATGCGTCTTCCTCACGTATCTGTTCAAAGTCAGGGTGCATCTGTAATAGCTTTGCTTCTGCCTTGCCTTTGTTAGCACTAAGTTGCAGATCATCAATCTCTTTCATACGAGTAGATAGAGTTTCGTTCTGATCTTTTGCAGCCTTTAATGCCATTGTCTGCATTATGTTTGCTACTTGTGGATACCTACCTGCCCACGCCGCAATCTCTTCTTCGGTGCTAGGTAGTTCCATGTTACCTGTTGATGTAGATTTAAGTTCACTCTTTAAAGATTTGATCTGCTCTTCAAAGTCACTCTTCTGTTCTTGCTGATGCCTACGTAAATCCCCATACCGCTTCTTAAAAGATCTTTCTTCTGCTGTATCCGGTGTTGCATCATCTGCTCTCTCTTCTGTAGACATATCCTGCTGTGCTTTTAGTTCTGCTAGCTCAGCTTCGTCTTGATCCATGCGTTGTTGCTTAGTGTTAACTCGCATGAATCCTTTTGCTTGTGGTGTGTTACTTACTGCTTCCATAATTTACTCTCTTGTTGGGGCTAACAGTGGAAGAGGTACAGGATGTACCCCTCGGTCTTAGGTAGCCAATAAAGGGTATTAAGTGCGTTTCGCTGCCAAAGCTCCCTTTTTAGCTTTTGCTTTGTCCTTTGATTTCTTCTTAGCTGCCAGTCCAGAAGTGTTATCCTTACGCATCTTCTTAACTGTAGGCTTATTCTTTGAAGCTAGGCCCCCTTCTGCTAGGCCATACTGACCTCCAGCATACATAGTATTTTCTTTAGGTGCGGTGTATTTTGCAGATGGATTACCGCCACCTCTACTATAGTCTCCTTCTTCTGCTTTTTCTACATCCCTTGTGGCTGACCGTTGTCCTTCTGACTTATCTTCATATGTGTTACGTTCCCTACGGTCGTCAGCATCTTCACTATTCTTACGGTCAGTTATAATTCTAGTGATCTCGTCATTAGACTTGCCCATGTTATCTAGTCGGAACACTTCTTCCATATCCCTTGCTACAGACTTCTCTTGTAAGGACATATTAACTCTATCTAATGCATCCCTAGACTGCACAGTACGTTTCTGTACGTCAATCTTATCTTGTATTTCTTGTATTTCTTGCTTACGTTTAGTCTCTGGATAATTTAATCCGTCCATTAGTCCCCTATCAGGCTTACTGTCAGGGAAGTATTGTCTATCTATTGCTGCCCTTGGCAAGACACTACTACCATCATACGTGGCACCTATTTCTGCAGGAGTGGAACTTACTATATTACCTGATTCACCTGTGCTGTAAACATCAGGCTGACTCCCACTACCACTGAACTCATTAGGGGAAGTAGGTGTATTAATACTTGGCGCTGTTAAAGTAGGAGTATTTAAAGATAGTTCGCTCATTTCGCGTATTAGCTTTTCATCTACATCCATAGGGGCTAAAGTAGGCTCCTGTACAGGCATAGTAGGAGTTTCTATAGAGTTCAAGACATTATTACTAGGATCTCCAAGTTTAGTTTCCAAGTCAACATCATTAGCTAATAGATCTGATAGTATAACCGTAGCTGAACCAGCAGACTCTACTTCTACAGGGTCTAATAAAGTGTCACTAGTATTAGCATCGTTTTTCTGTTCATCCGTAAGCTGATCCCATATAGTTCCAAAGCCTACCTGCTCCGTTAATTTACGACCATAGGGGTCTAGGCCTGTTGTGTACGAAGCCCATAGTTTTTCATTCCTAATAGCTTGCTGTACTGCAGCAGTATCCTTGCCGTACTTCTTAGTATTTTTCTTTAAGCTCTCTGCCCAGTAAGCTTGGTCATACTTTACGGGTGCAGAGTAAGTAGGAGCTACTCCATTGTCATTACCTACTGTCTCTTTACCACCATCTTGAAGATGGCTAAATATCTTCTTGGCTACACCAGATGTACTTAACTCTCCTGCAAACCCACCCGTCATCGCCTTGGCTAGGTTCTTAAACATATCTTTCCAATCTACCTTATTACCATTAGGCGTGTATACACTCTTTGGCTCTAATTTTCTTTCTTGTTGATTGCGAGAGTCTACCGTCTTCTGTGCTGCCAACATCTTCTCAGCTTCATTCATTTCACCAATCATAAAGGAATCTATGCCTTTAGGATTACGATAGTTCTCTTCATACTGAGTACGAGCTTGTGGAGATAATGAATCATATAAAATATTCATATCTGTTTCTGTCATGTTATCAACGTGCATAGTCTCTAGAACTTGTATACGTGCTCCCCGTATTACTTGAGACTCTACTAATGCAGCATCTAGCTTACGCTGACCGCCATTGTCATTGAAGTCTCGGTTAGCTCCTTGATTAGAACCCCCAACATCGACAGCTTCTTCCACGCCCTCAGTAGGTGGTACAGTAGCCTCATCTTCCGGCTTATCTCCTACAGGGTAGTACCCCTCTGGAATTACCTCCCCTGCTAAAGGAGAGCCTCTAAAGAAACGTATATCAATTATATCCCCTGCATCGTTAGTGTACTGTACAGCTTTAATGTAGTCTGGCTTGACTATACCTTTATACGTATCATACGTAGGCATACCACCTCTTGCAAAGTTCTGTACTTTCTGATCAAACTCGTCACTATCCAGACCATCAATAAGATCGTCCATAGCCATATCTTCATCGTCCATAATTATCTCAGGTGCAGCAGCAGCACTACCCCCAATCTGTCCTTCCTCTTCCATCTCTACTAAACCCGTCTTAGCCTTATCACGAATCTTCATCAACTGACCAAGACCAATAAAACGAACTACATCAGCAGGAAAGACAAACTCACCCTCACTTAACTGTGCAGGAATATCATCCCGTACTTCCTCTTGCAAGGAGCCTGTTGGCACTTCGTTACCTGAGATTGGGTCTACACTAGCACCATCATCTAAGAAACCGCCCTCGTTATAATAACCCTTAGTTTTCATTGTTAACTCTCTCTCGTAAATACTTCAAAGATCTTAGTGTTTGAATGGCACCTTGTGAATGAAACAACTCCTGTGTGTTAGTAGTCTGTTCCATCTTACGGTGTTGCTGCTCTATTAAATAATCAACGTACTCTAGGAATCCTTCCCAAGTATCCTTTGTGTTACATAGGGGCTTCAGTAGGTGCAGGTTCATTGCCGCTAAATCCTTGTTCTCCTGGAACTGGTACTTGACCCATTCCTATGTTTCCGTTACCTGCCCCTGTTGGGTCAGATGGTTGAGGTGCTCCCTGTGCAGGGCCAGCTTGTGCTTGTGCTTGTTGTTCAGCCTGTTGCTTCTGCATAATCATAGCTTGCTCTTGTGCTTCTTCAATGTTGTTAGTAACCTTATCTGGGTCTAACTCCATAGACTTAGCAATCTCTCTAATGATGTACTGTGACTTCATCCAAGGTGCTAGAGCAGGGTTAGCCCCTACCTGTAGGAACTGCATAAGACGCTGACTACGAACTTCGTTAGCCATGAGTGACTCAGTACCACGGGCCTTAACTTCTAAGTCACCCCGTATACTCTTATCGAAGTCAAACTGCATATTGAAGTGAAAGAAACTCTTGCCCATTGGCCCTAGTAAGTAATCATCAATGTTCTTTATAACAGTCTTGATGCCACCAGCAGCAGCATTCATCAACATACTAATACCAGAACTAGTACGGCCTACTCCTGTAACACCTGTCTGTCCATGAGAGAAAGAAGGTAAGCCTGTAGACTCGTCTGCTAGCTGTCGTGCCTTGTCAAACAACTGTAGGTTCTCACCTGACACGTTAGGATACTTAGTTCCAAACAATGCTTGGCCTGGTGCTCCCCCTTGTCTGCGGAATACTTTTCCTGGGTATAGCTGCATATCTTGGCCTGGTACTAGGTTAGTCTCGTCTACTTCAAAGATAAGGTTACCTGATAGTACAGCGTTATCCACTGCCATACGCATGAAGCCATTCATGAGAGTTTGTGTGTCGTCCATGTTCTCTGCTAGTGCAATACCGAATAGTGAGTATGGGTTATGCTCATACGGTACAGCGTAGTAAGGTAGACGTACAGGTTTGAATGGGTTAAGCACTGAACGTATTACACGGTCATTACAAATCCAGATGTTAACTTGAAGCTCGTCAGAAGACTCTAACTCTTTAGGAATCTCAATGTCATATTCTTCTATAGTTTCCATATCCATAACACCCCAGTACTCTAGTACCTCAAAGCGTTCTACGCCTGAGTCTAGCTGGTAGTCCTTTAGATCATCTTCCCAATACTTCTTAACGTAGTTCTCACCTTGATTTACTACAGATTCAATAACTTCTTTACGGAAAAATGGACGCTTCTTTAGATCACGTAGCTGACTACGGTTCATCTTATGGCGCTGTACTGAGTATTGGCAATCACTAATATGTGCAGCATCAGGGTCTGGGTAGAAGTCCCACACAGATACGTAAGACACTTTAGGTACAGTCTTTGTAACAGGAATGTAGTTACCTTCTTCATCCCAATCTGGGTACTCTTTGTCTACAGCCATTGGGCCTTTCATGATACCCGTACCGAACAGTGGCATTTCAAATGCAGCAGAGCGTAGCTGCTTAGTTGCTTCTGATTCATCTAGCTGGTCATGTATCTTCTTTTCCATACGCTTAGCTGCAAGCATAGCAGGATTATAGTTAACCGAAGTAGGAGAGCTACCCATACCTTCTTTAACATCCTTACCCTCTAGCTTAGCTTCTAGTGGCCCCAGTTTAAGTGAGGACTCTGTAGCACCTGCAGGTAGCTCGTTACCATCCCCTGCAAAACCATAAGGAGACTCACTCTCTTTACCTTCTGCTGCAGGGTCATAGTGTACTGAACCTGCAATGCCCTCTGGCAATACTGTAGGGTCTACAGATAAAGGGAAGCGACCTGCACTAAATAGAACATCAGTAATCTGACCATAGGCAGCTAGCACTTTAGTCTTAGTCACCTTGATGAATACGCGAGACTTCTCAGCCTCAGTGAACTTAACTGCATCACTGTATACACCACGATAGTTCTTGTAGTTACGTAGCCACTGATCTTCGTATTGTCTACGAGCAGTCTCAGCTTTAGTAAAGCGTTCATTAACTATATCGACTAGACGGTTAACATACACCTTCTCTTCGGATGCTTCTGTTACATCGTCCAGTGAAACTGATGCACTGCTTAGTTCTGGTATTTGTTCTTCTGCCATTTCTTACTCACAAAATGTTAAGTTAATAACCCATCACTGGGTCTGCTAAGTACTGACTGTTAGGTCTTGCTGTTGCTGGATCATAATCAAATACACCAAATCTAGGTCTGGACATAATGCCATACCTAAGTGCATCGTATAAATGATCATGTGCATAGTTCGTATCTATATCCTCTGCGTTCTTCTTATCCAATGGAATAGTAGGAAGCTGTGATATAAGGTAACTACAGTTATTAAATATAATCATACGAGGTTCTTGGGTAAAGTCATCTACCTGTAACCTTCTATGTAATTCATTCTTGCCAGAGATACGTGTACCCTTAGACCTATCAGAAGGCCTCCAGCGACACCCTTTGACTACCATACGTTCTGCTATGCTTGGGCCAGTATCGCCTCTCTTGTGCCAGCAGGAAGAGTCTAAGACCCCATACTGTACTCTACCATCCCCTTTCTCTGCATCTAGTATCATATCAGCTAAGTCTTCTGCTAATACTTTAGATACATACATCTCTCTATATACTATAAGCTGATCATTAGGAGCTACAGCACACCAAACAATTGCGGAATAACTACCATAACCATAGTCTCCAGCGCGGAACTTAGTCCAGTTAGAGGGTATTTCAAAAGGTTCCACAACGTGTATAGACCTATTAAACTCAGGGAAAGCTGCACCCTCTGCAATATCCCAATCTCCTTCAAGTAGCTGTCTTCTCTGCTGCTCTGGGAGTGATAATAAGTTTGCTTCATAGTCGCCTGTTTCAGTCAAATAAGGATTATCGGATAACTTAGCAGGGATAAACTTCCTACGGAAAAGTGCCTGTCCTTCCTTGGAATGACCTGCTGGGTATACCATTGGATTGCCAGTTTCAGAATCAGTAGCATCGAAGGGTTCCCCATATGGTGCAGGGTCAATGAACATCTTCTTTACCCAAGCATGACCACGACCACCTGGGTTAGTTGAGGCTCTCATGTATATGGGTAGTTCAGGTGCTGTACTTCTTAAACGTGATCGTAGGTAATCCCAAGCATAGGATGTACCCCATTGAGTTAACTCGTCAAAGCCAACCCAAGAGAATGATAAACCTTGATAACGAGATACGTCATCATCCTTATCTAGGTAGGAGAACCAGAGTCTGCCACCAGAAGGTGCAGTCCAAGTCATCTTACGTTCTGACCACTTAATTCCTGGAATAATCTTAGGGTACATTTCCTGAGACTTCCAGATTAACTCACGTAGCTCTTCTGTAGTATGACGTAGTATCAGTCCTGAGAACTGAGGGTGTGTTATATATCGTAGTGGGTCAGCTAACATTGCGTAAGACTTACCACCACCAGCACTACCACCATACAATACTTCTCTCTCACCTGCTGCTAAGAAGTCTGTCTGTGGCCCCACGTTGGGTTTAAATATTATATTCTGTGTTTCTACCTCAACCTCTTCAAGTGGGGTAGCTAGTATTACTTGGCTAGATGAATCTTCTATCGGCAAAGTTTCTTGCACCTTTGCGGTGGACTTCGTACTTTTCCGCGATTGCTTTGGCTTTGGCGTACCTTTCGGCCCAGTAGTTTGCGCTTCTAGCTTTTGTCTTGTTCTTCCTGTCACTTTCTTGTCTCTTCTTCAAACCCATGTGGGATATACTTCTACCTGATTGTGTAGTTAACCAAGCGGCTACTTCACGGTAGGAGTACAGCTTCAAATGCTTCTTAGCTTGCTCTAGTAAGTCAAGCTCGTCGGGTATTGGCACAAGTATATCGTTATCATCTTCACATAGAAGGTAACCAAAAGGTACAGTCCTACCTATACGAGGAATAGGAATCCATTCATAAGAATCCATATCTATGTCAGGCAGTTCGTACTCACCTGCACTGGGCATTGCTATTGCTTCCATGTTATTACTTCCTTTAAAGGGGAAAGCAGGAACACATAAGGCCACTCATTATTATTATATTATCTAGGCGTAAGTGCTTTGTGTTCCTGCTAATCTGGTTGGACTATTAATCCGAGTTCTTTGGTGGTAGGAGCATGATACCCCCTGTTGTTTTAACTTCCACCTTTTCTGTCTTAGCAAATCCTGCTCGATCCATCATATCTTTAGCAGCATTCATCTTATCTTTAATCCCTAGTTGAGTAGGGTCACGTAAGGCAGACACCATAGCTGTAGCAGCCATAGGTGCATTACGAGCAATGTACATCTGTGTGTGTTCTGCTATCTCGTCCTTTAGTGACTTGATAATAGAAGTAGTGGAGGTAGATACAGCATAGCCAGCTAGCTTCTTAGCTTCTGTAATAGACCCGTTAGCCTCTTCAAAGAGTACCTGTAGGAATAGTTGCTGTTGTTCTGATAATGTTCTCATAATATATGTTTCACTTTAAGTGTTATCCGTGGGTACTGTTAGGATCGTAAGACTCGTCTAAGGATATAGTTACTGCTATGTGGTTAGCTGTATCTGCTGTTACTTGAATTACATCACCTGATCCTAAATTCAAAGGTAGCTTATCAATCGTTAAGTAACCTTTAGATGCAATAGTAACTAAGTGAAACAGGTGCATTGTAAGTCCTAGTGCTGCAGATACAACGTGTAGATGGAAGGTAGCATTACCTGCACCTACATTAGTTAGGTGTATACATTCTACCTTAGCCGTATGACTAACAGGTACAGTATATATGGCAGTACTAGCTGTAGTGGTAAGGGGTGAGTGGTACGTTCTTGCTGTAGAAGCCTTACTCATGTTTACGTTAATTGCCATTATGTAGCCTGTCTCTTTTCAAAGAGGTTAATTGCCATGTTTATCTGCTTGAATGTGTAGCGTTTGCCTGTCCTTGCATGTAATGCTTCTCTTACGTAGTACGTAGTAGAGTGAGGTAGGTCAGCTTGCATTAGTTTATTCTGATTGAGTAGAGAGTACATCCTTTCAAGAATCATATCGTCTGTTCTTGTATCAAATACATCTTTGTAATCATTCATGATATACAGTTATATCCATTTTGAGTTAAATGTCAAGCTTTATTTTACAATTCAATGTAATTAGTCAAATTACAATACATTGTAAGTGTTGGCGATCTAGGGTTTTGAGTGAATGCACTAGAGGTGTTGGCGATTTAGCCAACTAGTCTACCCTACACTTAAGGTGTCTTGCAGATAAGTCGTTTGAAGGAAGGTACTTTAAGTGCTTTTTCCCTTTCTAGTAGCAGAT
>ENA-OSJC01004057-OSJC01004057.1-marine-metagenome-genome-assembly--contig:-NODE-4057-length-10199-cov-2.626161_pt1 | contig 10199 bp, 4 predicted proteins | sample MGYA00237885_ERZ534234 | MGnify/ENA primary metagenome ERZ534234 (study PRJEB26413, sample SAMN06343907) | marine metagenome | isolation source: coastal waters | place: Atlantic Ocean: West Antarctic... | reverse complement strand
AAAGTAAGCCATGCAAGCAATGGCCAAATTCATGAAATATTGTCTCAACCTCTCGAAACGTTAACAAGGAGGGTTGTTCTTTTGTTGGTTTTGTTAGATTACAAGTAAATGTTACATGGGGCCTCTTAATTTCTCCATTATGCATCCCCTGAGAACGTAGTTCATTCATCCATGCACCAGACCTTTTGGTCTCCCTTGGAAATAGATCCTCATAAAGAAGACCTACATGACTTCCTGTATCCGAAATAACTTCATAAACATTAACATCTTCATGATATTTTTGAATATTTTTTAAAAGTTTAAATTCTAGTCCGTAAAGTCTTTTTGCAACTTCAAAAACACCTTTTATAACATTCTCTGATTTGAAGTAAGGTCTTAAAGCATCATCATCAAAGTTGAAAAGTTTCTTTTTTAGTTTTTCGCTATAATAAGAAAAATCCCATTTCTTAAAATCTTGTATACCGTCTAACTCAAGCGCTAGAGCTTTAACTTGGTCTAAATCTGATTTTGCTAACTCAAAACAGGAATCATAAAGATTATCCATTAAATTGAAGATATTACTTTGTTTTTCAGCCATACGTTTTTCAAGTATGTAATCAGCAAAATTATCATATCCCAACAGCTTCGCTCTTGTATGCTTTAGTTTTACAATACTCTTTATAATCAAGGTATTATCAAAATCATCCTTATTACATTTTTTACTATAGGCACACATGATTTCTTTTCTTAGGTCTCTATTACTTGAAAAACTTATAAAAGGAAGGTAGCTAGGCATCTGCAATGTTATCAGCCATTTCTCTGGTTTTTTCTTTGCAATAGCATCATTTTTTGCAGCATCAATAGAAGTTTTAGGGAGGCCACTTAAATCTTTTTCTTCCAACCAAAGTTCATATGCGTTGGTAGCATTTAAGTTATTATTTTGAAATTGAGGTGATAATGTCGAAAGCTCTTTATCTATTTTACGAAGCTTCTCTTTTTCCAGTTTATTTAAACTTGCTCCATTTCGAATAAATTCTTTATACCACACTTCTGTTAACTTTCTATCTTGAGCTTTCATCCTTGGTTTAATGTTCTCAAAAACATGTTTTACTTTATTAAAAAGTTTCTCATTAAGCATGACATCATTATTGTAGTTTGCAAGTATTGGGCTAATCTCGCTAGCTAAGCCTTGAAATACTTGATCAGATTCAGAACCAAAAAGATGAAAATATATAGTACTAACATTATCTAATTTTTCTGATGCTTGCTCTAAAGATAAGATTGTATTTAGAAAACTTGGTTCTTCTAAATTTTCAGATATGACTTGAATATTGTAGTTTGCTTCTTTCAAACCAATATTTATTGCAGGTAAAAAATCTTTTGTACTTATGTCATTAAAAGGAATTGTACCAAAAGGTTCTTGATTATTTTTAAGTAAAGGATTATTGTTTTTCATTCTAATTAATTTTAAGGGTTATAATGTATTTTGAGTAATCTGCTGTGAAAAAGAGTCTTGAGCCCTTATTTTCAAGAGTAAAAATCATTTTTTATGTTCTCATTTATTATTATATATAAAGGCTACATATTTAAACAATGCAATTTTGTTAAAATACATGTAAATAAATTAAGAAAAATAAACTTAAACAAACCATCAATTTGATTAAAGAACACGGTAATTTTCACCAATGAATAAATTGAGTCATAAAGATAAAATCATTAATTATTCTCTTCTCTTAGGAAACATTGTAATTATTATTATTCTAGGATTTATTTTATTAAATTGGAGTCTTTAAGGTATATAGCGCTCCTTGTTTTTTTGATCTGGAGTTTGTTTTGGAACTTTGCCTATATCTATGATCAAACTCGCCGAGGTCAGAGAAGTAAAAAAAACTTATTTTATGCAATTTGTGGATGGAGTGCACTTTTAATCTGGTTTTTATCTATTTATTGATAAGATAATCGCTACCCTATTCTATTTAAATTAAAATTTGATTTAAAAATCAAAACGACTCTTTAAAAGATTTTTTTTGACATTATGAAGACAATATTGGTTCAAAAGAAAGTATGATTAACTAATGAAATACCCCTCAATCTAAAAAAGAAAAAGCCTCGAAAAAACGAGGCTTTTTCTTTTAAAACTTAGATTCAAACTTACTTTAGCAACAACATTTTTTTGGTTTGTTTAAACTCTCCAGTTTGTATAGTATAAATATACATACCTGCAGAGACAGACTCACCGTAGTCATTGGTTGCATCCCAAAATATTGAATTATAGCCAGCTGATATTTTAGCATTGACTAAAGTTCTAATACTTCTTCCCATTAAATCGTAAACATTAATACTTACCAATGCATCATCTGGTAAGTCATAATTAATTTGAGTGGTTGGATTGAAAGGGTTTGGATAATTCTGATGAATAGCGTAAGCGCTTGGCATTCCTGCTTCAGCATCTACATCCAACAGTGTAATTGATAACACCTCAGAAAGATCTCCATGATTGTCATGAATATCAATAGCAGAGACAACATAAAAATGGTCACCACTTATTGAGATATCATGATTAAACATCGTCTCTGAATGGCTACTTACGATATTCTCTTCACTTGGTAAGAAATCTGATTCTGTACCATAATAGACATTATAATGAGATATGTCGTTTGCCGTAGAACTATTCCAACTTAGCATTACCATACCGTCTGTAATATCACCATTAAGTCCTACGACCATATCAGGTGCTATGTTGTCTAGAGAGTAACCTTCAGCCGGTTCACTAATGAAATTACCTTCATTCATATGTGCCAAGACACGATAGGTTGAAAGTGCATCAGAGTCACTAGTAGAATCCGCTAAAGTGCTAACTTCTACTGTGTGGACGCCTGCATTATAAGCCCCTACTGATGTTAAACCAACCCAATGATCTCCATCCATTCTTTCGATCGTATACATTTCGGTCCGCATACTATCCATAGCTCCATCTGTATCGTATTGAGATTGCTCAAATACGACATATACTCTTCCACCTTGATCTTCGGGAACATCATGAATATCTAGAATATGTGCTGCTGGGAATTGAGGTTCATCCATGAGTTCGAGATAATTCATCATACCCGCTTCTATCGACACAAAGTGTTCTTGAACTCCGAATGGGGTATCAAAAAGCATCATATAGTTACCAGGCAATAATGAAATGGCAACTTCACCATATAAATTAGAATGAAGTTCAGCAATAATTTCACCCATATCATCAGCGATATGAACTGGTCTCATCGCAACATCTAGTTCATCACCAAGAATTACGCCCACTAAAAATCCATATTCAGAAACAGGATATAACGTAAAATCCTGAGACTGCTCCATACCTTCATCTAAGAAAAGAACTCCATTAGCGAGTTCAACCCAATGAGTTGAATCAAGTTGAGCATATGCACTGTAGACTCCGGGAGGTATCAAAGCTTCATAATATCCATTTGAATCAGCAGATGCTGCAAAATAGGCATCATCAAAATTTTGAAATAATACGAACGCGTTTGCAACCGGTTGTCCTTCCACAGTCATAATATGACCTGTTACATTGCTATTTAATGGCATTAGTTCGATAAACTGCTCCATCCCTGCTTCTAACATAAAGTCAGCGGATTGGAACCCTGTAGAAAAGACAGTATACTCTCCAGGAATTAAACCTGAGCATACATTACCATAATGGTCGGTATTTGCTGTGTAAACATCTGCCCCAATTATTTCAACATATTGATTGGAGAGTCCGCCTGTAGAATCGCTTAAGCTCACCATGGCAAATCCAAAGTAATCATTTGGATAGAGAGCATGCTCTAAGTAGAACTCATTCATACCAGCTTCAACCAAAAAGACTCCACCTGCCCAAATAGATATAAAATGATTTCCATCATCTTCCTCTGCCCAGCTACTCCAATGTCCTTCTGGTAGAGATACGCTAAAGTAACCTAAAGAATCTGTACTTACAGAATAGATATTTTCAAATCCATCATAGAAGTAGACGAATCCGTATAATCCTTGACCTGTTTCAGGTTCATATAGCATTCCGAAGACATTATGTAAACTGTCTTCATCATCTATCTCTGATCCAGAATAGACATTATAAAATTGTCCTTCCTGAACCACCAGCGAATCCATTTCTTCGCCCTCAAATTGAACACCATATTCTCCAGCCACTAAAGAGACTCCATTAAATCCAAAAATACCTGTTTGCCCAGTGTAGATATTTTCATTGCTTTGCAGGTCATAAAAATCAACCTGTATAGGATGAAATACTGAATCCATAGAGTCCATTTCAGTGCTATATGTAACAAAACCGTAAGATACTGTATCGTAAAGTGTTAATTCTAATACAACTGATGAATCTGTGGCATAAATAACACCTTCATCATAAGTTGCAGGCCAATAGGACATATTATTGTTTCCTTCTACCGCGCCATAGACAAAGTATTCACCTTGCTCTACTTCGAAAAAGAAATTGCCTTCTTGATCAGCTAGTTCATAATATGAAGTATCATAATTTTCTACTATAACATATGCACTATCAACAGCACGACCTTCTTCATTGAAAATTGATCCAGATATATAAGATGGGAATGAATAATTAAGACCTGCATATTCACCCGCTTCTACACTATACTCCCCTGAGACTATATATTCCTCATTATTTACATCTTGTAATACGATCTCGAGTCGGTAATCACCAGGCAAGACATTCGTTTGTTGAAATCCCAACAATCCAGTATGTAAGCTAGAAACCAATTCATCTGTGTTTAAATCATAAATATTAACCGGGTATAATTCATCACCTAGATGTTCAAAATTCCAGTAAAAATTTTCATAAAAAAATAGAGCAGCATATTCTGAGGTAGGATATAGGTCCATATTTAAGGTCTGAGATTCGTCTCCGACTACTGTAAAAGACCCTGACTCTAAATAAAAATCGAAGTATGAATAATATTCACTAGAATACATTGTTACATAATATTCGCCTTCAGGAACAGACATTTCATAAGTTCCATCTGTATTGGCCATGGTCACATAGTAAGACCAAAACTCTGTTGTGTCTTCGAAACTTCCATCATAAAAATACACAAACATGCTATCAGGGAGAGTTCCTCCATCAATGGTAGTAATCGTACCAGAAACTACATTCCTATTTTGTCTAGAGTTTTCGTCATGCACTTGACTGTTAGGAGCCTGATGAGTTCTCTGCTCTTTTAATTTATTTAAAAATGAATATGAATTCTCAGATCTAAAAGAGGTTAGCGATTTTTTATTTTCAATTTTAGGTTTCCATGCATCCTTAATAGATCGAGTTTTTACCTTACCCATGTTTTCTAATTTGGTTGCATTAACGCCTTTACTTTGATAAAACCTACTCATTCGATCCATATCGAGTGCTTTTTTATAATCTTTGATTGATATCACTTTATCACCAGAGTTTGTTAAAATACCCTGATTTCGTTTATCTTTGGCAATAATTCTATTATTAGAAGTATTTGCTGAATAGATAAACGAAAATAATAAAGTTATAAATATGAACTTATTTTTCATTTACTTTCCTTTACGTTATTAGATGGTTTATTATAATAAAAATTAATGATGCCCTATTTTACATTCAAATAAAATATCATATTTTTAATAATAAGTGAGGTAAATCACAATAAATATAAAAATGCAATCTAATATCAGTTAGAGCCCCGTCTACTTAAACAAGACACCACCCAAATAAATTAATATCCCTTTGTTGAAATAAGAGAGTGAAATGAGTCGCTCCACTACTTCCAAGAACTTTCTAAAGATAAAATAGATAGATGTTGATTGAATGATCGATACAAAGACCATTAAAGTCGTACTTTGGTCGGTAGTTAGGATGCTCCCTCGGCGCTCCTAACTATTTTTAAAAGAACCCCACCCCCCGATTTCACCTAGGGCTTTCAAACACAAACATCAACCAAAGTAATTAGCTAAATATTTTTATATAAAGACTAGATATTAAATGCTTATAATAATAATAATGCCTACCATATTTTGATTCGATTTTCCTTTGGTACATACATTTTATCACTAGGTCTTACTTTAAATAAATCAATAAACTCAGGCATGTTAACCAATGGTCCATTCGCACGGAATTCTCCAGGAGAATGCGGGTCCGTTTTTATTTGTCTGAGAGTTTGTTCATCTGTTGATTTAACGGCCCAAATGGTTGCCCATCCATAGAAAAAACGTTGATTACCAGTAAGTCCATCAATCAAAGGTGCTTCTTTACCTTTTTTAGATAATTGATACGCTTTGTAAGCAATTACGATACCTGCCAAATCACCTATGTTTTCGCCTTGGGTGAACTCTCCATTTACATTTGTACCATCAACGACAGTGTAGTTATCAAATTGGTCAATTAACTTTTTGGTCCTCTTTTCAAATTTGATTCGATCAGAGTCTGTCCACCAATTTTTCAATTCTCCATTGCCGTCATACATTGAACCTTTATCATCAAACCCATGACCCATCTCATGGCCAATCACCGCACCAATAGCTCCGTAATTCACAGCATCATCAGCATTTATGTCGAAGAATGGTGCCTGTAAAATAGCTGCAGGAAAAACAATTTCATTCATAAGCGGGCTGTAGTAAGCATTAACAGTTTGAGGAGTCATACCCCACTCTTCTCTGTCAATTGGTTTCCCTAATTTTTCTCGGTTTTTCCTTGTTCCATCAGCTACTATATTAAAGATATTCTGGATTAAGTTATCATTGCTAATGGATAGCTCATCATAAGTCTTCCATTTATTGGGGAACCCAATCTTTGGTCTAAATTTTTGAAGCTTATCCTGTGCCTGTATTTTTGTTGAATCGCTCATCCACTCTAAGTCTTCAATACCAATTCTATAGGCCTCTCTTAGGTTCTCAACAAGATCCACCATTCTGATTTTTGCCTCCTCATTGAAATGCTTTTCAACATAAACCTTTCCAACAATCTCGCCCATTGAACCACTCACCACATTCACAGCTCTCTTCCACCGTGGCTCCATCTCTTTCACACCACTAAGTATAGTGCTAAAGAAATAAAAATTTTGCTTTTCAAATTCACTGCTTAAGTAGCTCGCTTTGTTATCAATTAATTTCCAGCTAAGATATGTTTTCCAATCTTCTATAGATGTCTCGCTAATAGTTTTTTCCAAGCTTTCTATATAACTGGGTTGAGAAACAATGATTCTATTTAGGCCTTTGATGCCAATCCCCTGTTCCCACTTTTTCCAGTCTAGACTAGGGATTAACGCTTTTAGTTCTTTAAAACTATATGAATTATATGTAGCAACTGGGTCTCTATTTTTTTCTTTCTTCCAATGAAATTTTGCCAGTTTCTTTTCAATACTCATCACTTTTTTTGCCATCTCAGCATGAAGTTCATATCCATATAGTTCTAGCATTCTAGAGACGTGGGATATGTATTCTTTTCGAATATTTACACTTTTGTCATCTTTATCAAAATAATAACCCCTGTTTGGTAATCCGAGTCCACTCTGAGACATGTAAGTCGTGTGCTCTGTTGGCTTTTTACTATCAATATATACATAGATTCTGAACGGAGCTGATGTGAAAACATCTGCGTAAGCGAAGTACCCGGAAAGGTCAGAAAGGTTTTTAATTTTATTTATTTTGTCCATCTCCTTGTTTAAACTAGTCGAACCTAATTCTTCGAGTCTACTTGTGTCCATAAAACTCTGATATAAGTCTCCAACTTTTTGATCATCAGATCCTTTAGAAGCCTTTTTATCTGCAGATTCTTCAATAATTTTTTTCACATCTTCTCGTGCTTTTTCGCGAAGAACGGTAAAGGTACCATACCGGGACTTATCAGCAGGAAGCTCAAACTCTTTAAGCCAAGTACCATTCACATATCTGTAAAAGTCATCTTGAGGTCTAACCGAATCGTCAATCCTACTAAAATCAATTCCAGATAAATTTTTCATATTGCGATCCTTATTTGTTTTTGTACAACCAATTATTAAAATAATAGTAAATGTAAAAATATTTTTGAAGTATCTCTTATTCATTTTTTTGAAATATACTAATTAAATCATTTCCAAATAAAACTTGAAATTCTTAAACGTCTCAAAAACTTGTTTATAATGGTTAATGAAAAGTTTATAATTTTTTTCTTAATCATATATAATCTAAATTTTAATTTTCGTAATTCTTCTTCATCAATAGTTTTATTTAATCCACTTTTTATAAGTTTCGGCTTTTCGCGTATTTTTTTTTGAATAATTACAATACTATCATAATAATGAATAGAGTTTACTGTCCTTGTAAAATCATTAGGTTGAAAGGATTTTTGGTGTGAATGGTATGCATTTAGAAAATCAATCCAATTTTTGCTAAACTCTATAAATGTTCCACTGCGTTTTAAGCCTCCTCCATACTTTAACCAGTAAGATGTATGAAGATCCTCACATAAGTATACACCATCATCTTCAATATGGTCAAATAACTCTTTAAAAGTAGTTATTTGCTGTTCCATTGTGTGACCGCCATCATCAATTAAGATATCGATCTTGGGGATTTTATTCTTTAATTTTTTTAAAAAAGATTTATCGTTTTGAGAGCCAATAAGAATCTCAATACCATCCTCCTCTAAACTTTTACATCGTGGATCATTATCGACTCCATAGATTTTAACTTTCTCACCAAAATATTTTTTCCACATCTGAAGACTACCACCATGAGGTACTCCTATTTCTAAGACAACTAATTCTTTATCCACATATCTATCAAAGTGAGTTTCATAAATATCAAAATAATGATCCCACTTATGTATTAATCTTTTAGAGTTATCATTAAAATATTCTTTTAGAGAATTATTGTTCAATTAGAACCTTGTTTTTTAATCAGAGTAGTTAAAGAAAAGTGGCTTTTATTAATCTTGGAAACATGAGATCCTCTATTTCGTTCAAGACTGAGTTTTGTTGTTGTCATTCCTACGAACCGAGCAATGCTTTGTCTTAATTTTTGAAAGCCAAACGCCAGTTTCCAAGACCAACTAGATCCAAATTTCTTTCCCATGTATCAATAATATAGTATTAAATTAAAAAATATACTCTTTTTAATCCCCTTACATAAATCGCTATCATATTCAACTTTATCTTTCTTTTGTAGATTATTTACCCAAGTTTTCATAGTCTAGCCAAATAATTCACCACCCCTTTATAGAAATTACCGATAGCAGAAACAGAACTCACTTATACAATGTAAAGCCTGACACTAATGGGTCTTACTATTGTCATAAGCATGAAATCTTCGAAGACATAAAGACCGTTAAGAAGAAGTAATCTCAGAAGGAGTCAGGGGGTTCCCTGAGTGTTCCTGAATAACATAGATTCTCGCAGAATATTATAGATTTTTTTTATTAATATAAGATTCTAAAAATAAACTCTAGTTAAAAATTAAACTTCTGGAAAAATCAGAAGATGAATAACAAAAAATTATTTATCAAAGTAATTAATTTTTCCCAAAGTATCAGCAAGAAAGTTAGAGAATTGTTTTGCCCCTCTATTCGATAAGTGACTTAAATCAAAAAACATATTATCATCGTTATAAATATGCCCAAAATCCATTACGGTACAATTTTTAATATTTTTAAAATTTTCAAAACTTCTTTTGAAATATTTTTCGTTTGAATCATCTATGGAATTATAAAACCTAGGATGCTGTGGTACTCTAAAAATAAAAAAATTAATATTATTATTCTTATTTATAAACTTGACTATTTCATTATATTTATAATCTACTAAAAAAGATTTAATTTTATTTTCAGCTAATATTGTATTTTTAAATTCACCTGAAATACCATGAAAACCTCCTCGCACTATTGGGGAGGGTATTGGAGTTTTAAAAAAAATAAGTTCCATTGAGAAAAGTGGGGAATGGATAAAAAAATCCAACAATTCTGTTATATTTAAATAATATATTTTTTTATATTCACGCAAACCTCTTTTTTTATCTGTTGTTTTCCAACCTGTGGTAAATGAACTATTATTAAGCTCTAAAAAAATATATTTTGAACCTTGATTTATTATTTTTTTTGCACCTATCAAAGACCAAAACATAGATTGTCCATTATTTCCATAATTTTTGAAAATTATTGATAGTCTATCATTTAAAATACTATCATCAATGCTTGCCTTTAAGTGAGAGTTTCCAAC
>ENA-OSJC01004055-OSJC01004055.1-marine-metagenome-genome-assembly--contig:-NODE-4055-length-10200-cov-7.938457_pt1 | contig 10200 bp, 17 predicted proteins | sample MGYA00237885_ERZ534234 | MGnify/ENA primary metagenome ERZ534234 (study PRJEB26413, sample SAMN06343907) | marine metagenome | isolation source: coastal waters | place: Atlantic Ocean: West Antarctic... | reverse complement strand
ACTTAATTTAATTACTGCTTTCGCTATTACGTCGGGTGTTGTCTCTATCATATCTTAAAATGGTATATCTTCTAATTTCTTCTTCTTTTGCTTTTACCAGATAATATTGTTAACTCAAAAATTTTATGGATAAGTTCAGTAGTTTTAGAACCACCCAAAGTATGTTCATCATAAAATAATTCATCAGAATAACAGTACATTAAAGCAAGTTTTGGCCAACCTTTATAAAAATCTAAAACTAAAAAATTAGTGTAATCATAGATACCTAAATAAGCGAACTTGTTTAGTATTTTTTGATTATGTATTGTACAACTCCCTTTCAGTATTTCATTATCTACATAACTATCATAACCACTCATATTAAATCTCATTTTTCTTCCATCTTTATTCAGATGATTTCTAATAAAAGAATGTATTTCTTCTGTTGTCATACTCTTTAAACTCTCTGCGTAATCTTTTTTTTGTATCATAGTTTTTTTGTGCTTAACTGCACCAGTATCTAATTTCTTCTAACTTATTTTTTACTGGATTTTTCATCCAGCTACTTCTGAACCATTCAATTTTGCAATGCTCTGCAACCTGTTTAATATGGTCTGTTCTTTCTTTGATCTGGACTTCGATTCGACCAATCTGGATTCGGAGTTTTCCAAGTCTGTAATCATTTTTAAATATGGTTTCGTTATTATTTGATATTTTTCTTTTAATGGATTTAATATCATTTCTAATCTTTGAACCTCTTTGTTTGCATTCTCGTATTTCATCTCTAATTCCTTCTTTTCTGCTTTCAATTTCACGAGTTCTACCTGTTCCTTTTGATTGCATTCCATCTTTAATTTCCTGTATTCTTTTTCTAAAGCTATTAATGTCTGGGGAGTATTTTTCTGCATAATCTTCGTACTCTCTATCCGCTTGTTCAATTTCTTTTTTAAATTCTTTAGACGACTCCTTAAATAATCTTCGTACTTCTTTAAGCCTTGGTTTGTTAGCTTCCAATGCTGTTGGTAAAACAAGGTGTTTACATTTGTTGTCATTTTTTATATCTATTTCTATTAATGGAACTTTGTTTATGGCTAATCTTTTAATATCTTCTTCATTCTTTTCGTTACTATATTTTATTTCAATAAACATTACAATATTATCTTGTTCATCATAGCAAGTTAAATCTGGTATCTTACCATTAATTCCTTTCTCTGGAACTACTTTTGCAAAGTGTATCTCTTGGTTAAAAACATCATCATAATATTTTAACTCTTTAACGATTTTCATTTTTGCGTTGTAGTGCTCTGGACTTTCTCCAGCAGAAACAAAAGCTAATTGATTTATTACACCTAGTTTAAGGGAATAGTGTTTAATTCTGTCACCTCCATCTCTTACATGAAACTCAACACCTTCAATTGAAAAGTATCTATTAGGTTTAAAAGCATCGTCTATATGAGTTAAAACTTTATCACTATCATAGAAATATTCATACTTTCTCATATCTTTAAAGATTTGATGTATTTATAGATAGTTTGCAGACTCACACCCAATTGCTCAGCTACCTCATTTTTATTTAATTTTGGATTTGCTTTGTAAAGAATTGTAAACTTTTCTCTATTACTTTTAGCATCATTATTTTTTAAGACTTTCTTTATTTCTGAATTTTCAATGCTATCAATCTTTATTTTTTTAGCCATTGCAATAAAGTACTTGCTCAATTTCTCAGCATTTAAAATACTTTCTTTAGATACTTTCTCAAAATTATATTTAGCTAATCCTATTCCGTTAAAAATGTGTATTAGTAAAGAGAATCTTGGTATGTAAGATTTCTGCTTAGGAAGCATACTCTTCATGTATTCGTTTTCATTTTCCGAGTTCTGGCTTTTAGTAATACCATTAAATATTCTTATCCATTCCTTTTTAGCCTCATCATCAAATGTTAAGATTACAGGTACAATTTTACCATGCTCATCCTTTTGTATTATTTCATTTTTAACCTTTTCAAAAAAGTAAACGATAGTATCATTGTACCATTGGATAGTATTATAATCCATTTCGTTATCATTATAGTTCTCAACCTTTAAGTCTGGGTATGAAAGCAACATCCTATCCATAAAACCATTATCTTTGTTTTCGTTGGTGTAGAAAGAATTAAAAATACCAGGCTGAATACCTCCTAGAATTGGTATTAAAGGACTTGCAACAAAAGAACCAGCTCTTGTCATTCTATTTAAGTTTACACTTTTACCACTCCATGAACTTAACCAAAACTCCAAATCAGAACCTGCTTTGTACTTATTCATATCTTTGAACCATCCAGCTAATTCATCCTTAAAAACTCCAACTGCATTGTCATTCTCTTGATGTAAATCAATCAATGCCTCAAGAGTGATATCGTTTGCTATAAACTGTTTTTTCAAAGGCTTTTCCATATCTGGGTAATCCTCTTTTTCTTTTTTTGTTAGGTTATCGTATAACTCCCACTTCTCGTACTTTTTAATGTAGTTTGATATCTCTTTATTATTTAGCTTCTCTAAAGGAAATATTGCTTTTGAAATGCTTGGAGTTTTACCAATACCAGCTTTACCAACTACTGCTATCCATAATGTCGCTATCTCTACCCATCCCTTTTTAACTTCTATTTTCATAGAGTTTCCAATGCTTAAAGACATTAACCACATTAAGCTGCACCCCATATAGTCAATAGACATATTTAAGGTATTAGCACATTCTATTATGTAGCTTTGGATTGGCTTTGTGAAAATATCGATAGGAAATTGCAAATCATTCTTAACAAGTAATATTTTCTCTTCTGGTTCTGTTTCTTTTAAAACTCGCCTAGATCCAAAACCTTTTTCGTATAAATCTAAAGTAGATGCAGCAAAATCTCCGTTGTGATTCTTATAAGTATAACAGGCAAAAGCAGACAATCCTTTTTCATGTGGATATATTGTACCTGTTGAATACATCATTAAAATATCATTATCTTTAAATACATAACCAGAATGTGCTGAGTCTGAGTTATGTCTTTTGATTATGTACTTCTTATCGTGGTTTGCAATGATTGTAAAATCATTTCCTATAACATCCCAAACATTGGTCTTATTATTAAAATCATCCCACACTTGAACATCACTATCTTTGTAAATATTTTGTACCTGTTTAGGAACTACTTTTATTTCTTTCTCTGGTTCTTGGTAATTGTAAGATTTACTAAATTGAACAAGTATTTCTCTATCGTCATCCGATATAAATTTCACATCAAAATATCCGTTTTTAGATACTTTATTATGTGGATAAGCAAATACATAACCAAACCTTCCACGAGTCTCAATAACAGCTTCTTTATGACCTTTTAGCTTAGCTAACTTTAGATTGGATTGTACCCTTTTAGACTTGTATAAAATATGATAGCCTTCGTTTTTTGTTTTATAAATAACAAACTTTTCTTCAAAGTCTAAAATGTTATCTTTTAAGAATCCTAAATATTCATTCCAGAAATCTATTTTTTCTTTAGCAGTTGAGAATACTTTTAAATCAATATCTATAACTTCTAAAAAATCAAACCCAGTAATTAATCCAATATTTTCTGTTGCTGGTATTTCTTGGTTGTTTTTCTTGAATGTTCCACCCTTGTAATTATATCTTCTTACAAATTCATCCTTAGATAATTTTTCTATTTGTTGAGGAGTCCAAGTAAAGTTTGGAACTTTAGATCTACCAACAGTTAGCAGACTGAAATAATCTAAATACTTTAATGCTTTTGCTGTTTCTGTCATTTTTAAACCTTTTTAAACTTTTTAAACCTTTTTAAACCCCTTAAATACTTGTAACTAATTGATAACTATGTTTTTAAACTCATTTTAAACCTTAGGGTTTAAAAAAACTTTTATAATATTTACTTTTTTATTTTACTTTTTTATTTACTAACTAAAGTTTTTAAACCTTATGGGTTTAAAATGAGTTTAAATATTTAACTATCAATTAGTTAGTGGTTTAAAAAAGGGTTTAAAAAGGTTTAAAAAGTTTAAAGTTTTTTAACGATTATTTACTACATCTTATTAAGTATGTTTAAAAACTCTTCATTTGTAATAATATAGATTGATCTCAATCCTTTAAACCAATCCAAAAAATTCTCCATTTTTTCTACTTTACTAATCATGTTAAAGATTCTTTATAACAAGTTTTACTACAATATCCATAGTCTGTATCAATCGGAGTTTGGCACTCTTCGCATTGTCCTTCGTACTCACTATCTTTTAAGTGTTCGTGTAATTGGTTATCGAATGCCTCCATTATACAAGTCTATTAGCGTAAAAATCTGCTTCATCTTTTTTATACTTTTCCATAAAAACAAAAACTGCTTCCATTCCTTCTATGAATGCTATATACTCTTTAGATGATTTATCTTCTGTATTCCAATTTTCTATAATTCTTTGTTGTGCTTCTGTTGTAATTATCATAATATTTTATTTTTATCTTTTTCTATCAAAGAAATTATTACTTGCATCCCTTCAAAAAAAGATAATAGTTCCCTAGTTGATTTGTTTTCTGCGTGTTCCGCAGCCAGTCTTAATTGTGATTCTCTTGTAAATTCCATAGTATTTTTATTTTACGATTAAAGAACTTTTTGTATAACTTACTTTTGGAATTTCAACTTCTTCTCCATCCTCTGTTCCTACAAGTAAATTCCTTTGTAGAGATAAATAGGCTTGTTTGCTTCTAGCTTCTACTTCCTTTTTTTGATTATCTAAATCTATCCACTCTTCAATGTGTTTAAAAGAATACCGAATACCACCGTTTCTTTTTTCGAATACGAATCCAGAATCTTTAAAAGTTTTTTCGGAATACAGATCAGCTTCATTAAAAGCAATTTCTTCAATTTGCTTTATAGCTTCTGAGTAAAGTGCTTGGCACTTCTTTAGGTTTCCATAAGTAGAGAGAGCAGCAATGTTGCCCTCTTCTACTTCTGTTAAGAGATGCGCAACCTCTTGCTCACGCATCTCAAAAAAGAGTTCCTTACTCATTAGAATGGTAAATTTTCGATTTTATCCTCAACTAAAGCTGGTTCTTCTACTTTCGTAGCTTCATCTTTAGCAAGATATCCATCCATATACCCTTCTAATTCTTTGGCTTTGGCTTCTACTATTTTAAATTCATAATCACTTAAAGAAGTATTGAATTTAAAGTTTGGTGTAGAGTATGCAACCATCCCTTTCTTATGATCTTCTGCACCTTCAATAGTAACCCATTCATCTTTTAATCTTTTCCAAGCACCCTTCTCAGTAAATTGAGACCACTTAGAAACCGCAGCACCTTTAAAACAGATGTTTACTAAATCTCCTTCTTTAGTTACTGCGTAAATTGATTTGTGATAATTACCACCAGCAGCATTAACTGCTCCTTTGATATCAGAGTAAACACCTTTAGCAATCACTCTACCTTTGAAAGTTTTTACCTCAAGGTCTTCTGCACTAATTTGTAAGATTTCATTTGCATAAATGCCAGTTTGGTCAGCATCAGAGAAACCCTTAATTGTGTGATACTCTTCAAGTACTAAAAAAGTTAATGGAAGTTTTACTTCTACTTTTTGCTTGTTTTCTTTATCGTAGTACGAGAAAGATTTGTTGTTACTTTTCCACTCCATGAATTTAGAAGTTGGATTTGTACTCTTTTGTTCTGGTCTGTTTAAGAACCCCATAATAATTGTTTTAAATTACGATTGAAATTTGTGGCAACCGCATCCACGCAATAATTTTTAGTGTTTCTCTAAGAACTTATTTAAGATTACTCTTGCATCTTCGATGGCAAGTCCTTTTTTTACTTTTGGTTTTGATGCTTTTACTCCTAGAATTAAACGTGCCTCGTTCTTAGCTTTCACAGAAAGCGTTGGTAAAAGGTTTATAATTTGTTGTTCTAGTGGAGTCATATATTAAAATGGTAATCTGTCCCCTTCTGTTTCTATAACTGTCATCATCTCTTCAAAACACTCTAATTGATATTTATACGCTAGAGTTAAAAGAACTGTATCTTCTAAATTTGTATCGCTTTTTTCAAAAGCATTGTAGATAATCTTGTTAAAGGTTTCCTTTGTTTTTGAGTTTGTTGCTAAATTTGTTTTAGCCATCATCTCTACTAAGTTTCTTTGAATTGTAATCATGTTATATAATTTTTATTTTCTTTATAAAACTGTAACCTATCTCTAATTCACTTTCATTACCATACAACTTTTAGAGATAGATACAGACTCTTTATAATCATTCTACACACCGGTAGTTATTCGTATTTTAATTAGATTATTAGTACTAATTATTGTACATTTACTTAGATTATTAGTTCTAATTATTGTAGATTTACTAACAATCGTTCAACAAATATACGATGTTTTCCGATTAAAAACCAATGTTTTTTAAAAAAAAATATAATGACGTTTGAAGAATCTTTAAAATATATTAAAGAAAATAAGTACTCAGCTTACGAAATATCAAAGGAGACAGGGCTTAACGAGGCATCGTTAAGAAAATTATTTTCTTCTGAAAATGCAAAACCTCAAAGAAAAACTAGGAATATAATTATTAATTTTTGTGAAATTAAGTCAAATACAGATGGAAAAGCAATGGTTTTGGATCTGGAGGAGATAAAAAAGATGGAGGATTTAGCATCTGATGTGATAAAAAATCACAAAAAATTGCTACAAACTGAATTATACAGTATGTGGTTTGAAGTTGAAAGCCAAAAAAGGGTTATTGAAATTTTAAAAGAATAGTCTTTAATTCGTCTTTTGTTTTGGTTTTTTTTAGGTTTTTTATTATTTCTTTATTTATTGTAATTTCTTTCTTGTACTGTTCTATTTTCTTAGGAGGCATTTTTCTTATTTACGTGTGATAAATATATTAAATTACATTGTATAATGCAACTAATTGTTTGTTAAATAATTAACAAATGCAACTAATTTGTATTAAAAAAATAATATAACCGTAACGCTAAACGTAACGGTTTTTGCTATTTAGGGACAAAGAATAAAACACTAACTATTTGCAAATCATTTGTTTAACTATTTTTAATATTTTGTCGCACGATTCATAACCCTGAGGTCACGGGTTCAAATCCCGTTCTCGCTACAAATTAAAATTTTAACCAAGTTACTCATAGTAAGTGTTTTAAGTACTAAAACTTAAGATATTTTACTATGAGTAAAAAGAAGAAAAAGAGTAATCGTAACGCTAAACGTAAAGGTTTGGCATCGTTCTTATCCACTACAAATCTAATGAAGAAGAAATATAGCATTTCCCTTTATACTGGCGGAATTAATGCCAAAGATTGGGATATTCTTACAAAATCAGAAAAAACCAAAGCACTAAATAAATCTTGGTGCATAGTTTGGTATTTTCGGAATCCAAAAACAGATTTACTAGAAAGACAAAACAACTTTAAAGGAGGTGTAAATAGATTACGAACCATGTCATTAAGATATGATTTTTTGAGGACTGTTAAAAGAGCCTTAAAGGAAAAAATAAATAATGGTTGGTCTCCTTATAGTGATAATCAAAATGATTTTGAGTTAAACGAATCAAAAAAAATACACTCAATAAAAGATGCGTTAAATTTGGCTTACGACCATTCAAAATTAACAGTTGCAAAAGTAACGTCTTCGAGTTACAAAACAACCAAGAATCAATTTATTGAGTTTATAGGTGCTAAAAACTCAATTAAAGATATTAATGAGTTGAACAAATCTGCGGTTTTAAAATTCCTAAACCATAAATTAAAAGATACTTCTGCAAGAACTAGGAACAACTCCAAAGCATCTTTATCTGCTCTTTTTTCAATTATGGAGAATCAGCTGGATATAATTGATAGAAATTTTATAAAAGATATTACCAACGAAAAGACCAAAACTAAAACAGATAGAACTTTTACAAAGAAAGAATTAAAAGAAATTGTTGCTTGGTTAAGAGCGAATGATCCTTACCTATTATTATATATTCGATTTGTAGCATATTCTTTTCTAAGACCAGTTGAAGTGAACCGTTTAAAAGTAAAGGATATCAACCTTGAAGAAAGTCTATTGTATTTCAAAGCTAAAAACAAGCCTTTAAAAATAAAAAGAATACCAAGTATCTTTATAGAAGATGTAAAAGCTATGAATTTACACCTATATAATAAAGAGCATTTTTTATTCACTCCAAAAAACGAACCTTCTGAATGGGTTTCTGATGATAATTCAAAAAGAGATGCGTTCTCTAAACGTTTTAAAGTTGTAAAAGATAAATTTAATTTAGGCTCTAAGTATGGTCTTTATAGTTTTAGACATTCATTTATAACAAATCTTTTTAGATATCTTAGAACAACTGAGAATAAAAGCTACTCAGAAGCAATTGAGTTCTTGCAACCAATTACAGGACATGAAACAAGGGAGGCACTTGAAAGATATATTCATACTCACGATATGGACATCCCTAAAGATTGGTCTGATAAAATAGACTTTATATTATAAGTGCATTGGTTCGTTTACTGCATATTTACCACCAAACACAACTGCACATCCAATAGCAGGTTTCTTGAAGTGCTTACCGTATGCCATTGCGTAAGATTTACTATCTATTCCACAACCAACTGCACAACCAAAGACTTTATAATTAGCACCTACAACAAACTCTGTAAACATTTCGGTATGTCTATGCCCTTGAACAGTTGACATCATATCATCCTTTGCTTTCTTTGTGGCTCTTCCAGACTCTCCATGTATATATTGTACACCATCATAAACAAAACGAGTATCGTAATTCCAATTAGGAGTACCTAGCACTTCTGCCATTCCTTTAATCCATCTTTTAGGAACTCCAGAACTAAATAATTTTCTTGTAATAATACGATCGTGATTTCCCAAACATACATCAGCTTTAGGAAATGCTTTATACCATCTACTAAGTTTCTTAATAGCCAAATCTAATTCATCGCCACCACCCATTCCATCTGGGTCTGGCTCGTGAAAACTTGAATAGTGATTATCAATCACATCTCCAATAAAGATAACTTTGTTACAATTGTGTTTTGAATATACTTCCTTGCAATGTTTTAGATAACCCTCTAAGCAGAATGGTTCGTGCAAGTCTCCAATTACTAATATTCTTTCTTCATCCTTGATAAGATTTTTATAAGCCTTTAATACATTGCCTTTTAATCTTGGTCTTTCTTCTTTTCCCATACCTATATAATGAGAAAAAGCCTAAAATTTATTTTAAATATTTACCAACTATCTTTCTTGCAAAACTTCTAAATCCAAGAACATCAATAATAATCGCAGCTAAAACATATTTATACCAGTCTGGTAACTGGTTTAAATTCTCGTAAGAAAGTCTAATATCTTCGGATAAATTGACAAAATTATTTTCTTTGTAAGCTATAATAAAAGGAGTAACGGTTGCAATAATAACAGGAATTAAAAACAAATAGGTTACTACTTCATCTTTTAAACTATGCCTTTTGTCTTGTGCAGTTCTTAAATCAATTTGGTTATCTGAATCAGTATTAGAAAGGATTCTATCAACATTTGCTTTTGTTTGTGCTTCTATAATTGCAAAATCTTGTTCTTGCTTTAGAGTCTTTAGTTTAGCTTTGTTCTCTAAAAACCCTTTTCCAATACCTAATAAATTACCTATTAAAGTTAATATACTCATATCTTACAGGGTTTTTCCCCAACGGAATTGTATCTGGAAAAAGAATAAAAACAAATTAACTTCTTTAAAATCAAAATTTTCTTCTTGTTCATAATGCTGATACCCTAGCATCATTGCATTAGGCATTAATAAAATTAAATTTATATCCATATTTATTTTCTATTATTCCAACGTGCTTTATAATCTCTAATATCTACATGCGTAAAGGTGTTGTATCTACCTAAACCACCAATATAAAAAGAACCTAACATTTCGTTTACTAATAAGTTTTCAATAACATCTGCAACTTCATTAGGTGTAAAAGTATTTATAGTAATATCAGAAGCCTTACCTAACAAGTGTTGACTTGTTTTTGAATTACTGCCAATCATATTATTATGTAATTCGCATCTGTATGCACTATTTATTTTTATTGGTTGACCTACATAATCTCTAATGGTCTGTAATTGTATTGCTAATAACTTAATGTTATCTAATACATCATTAGGCATTTCGCAACCACACTTGCATTCAAATTCTGACTTGCTAAAATTACCTGTTA
>ENA-OSJC01004053-OSJC01004053.1-marine-metagenome-genome-assembly--contig:-NODE-4053-length-10203-cov-5.893838_pt1 | contig 10203 bp, 11 predicted proteins | sample MGYA00237885_ERZ534234 | MGnify/ENA primary metagenome ERZ534234 (study PRJEB26413, sample SAMN06343907) | marine metagenome | isolation source: coastal waters | place: Atlantic Ocean: West Antarctic... | reverse complement strand
TATTGGGACGCATCAAAATAAAGATGCACTAGCAGATTTATTTATGCAACAGGCGGGAGTTATTTGGTAGGATCTGGATCTCTATCCACAATTCCTTGCTTATCTATTTCTTTTAATTGTTCTATTGTAAATTGATCTCGAACAGATTTTGTTTTAGGAAAGATATAATTAGACAGAGTTACAAACAGTTTAACCCGTTCTGTTTTGGTAAGTTTTTCTTGGTTTATTAGCAGATCATCCAACACTTTCTCATAGAGCATTTCCATCTTTTCCTTTACCGAAGGTCCTTCTTTTTTTGCAGGTCCTCTTTTGGATTTTTTACCTGCTTTCTTTGCTGAATTTGGATCGAAAGGCATAGTTTATTTTTTAAAAACTTCGTTTAGGTAAATCTTTAAACCATTTTTCATAAAGTTTAGAAGTGGGCACTAAAATAACCCAAGCCGTCATGAAGATTAATTGTAAATCTAATAAAAAAGAACAGTTTAATTGATACCACATTTCCAGTTCACCTTTATAAGGTGCTATAACTCGTTTATAAAACTCATGCGGATCTTCATCTGTAACAGCTGAAATAATTGATTCCTCATCTCTAAATATGATAGAACCAATCCCAGTAAGTCCGGGCTTTACATTGTATATTTTCGATTGTACATCTTCATTGTATGCAGAAAATGTTTTTGTTACTAATGGCCTAGGACCAACTAAACTTATATCACCCTTTAAAATATTAATAATTTGAGGGAGTTCATTGATCTTTGTTTTTCTTAAAAAGGATCCAATTTTTGTAACTCGAGGATCACTTTGAAGGGTTATACTACCAGTACCTATGTTCATAGAGTTTTTAAGCATTGTTGCAAATTTCCATATTTGAAATCTTGAGTTGTGAATTCCATAACGTTCTTGAAAATAGAAAACCTCTCCTTCTGCAGAGAGTCTCAGGATAATTATTATGGGAATAAAAACTGGTAATAAAATAATTAATGTTAAAAAACTAACAGTAATATCCAATAAACGTTTAAAAAAATTATACATAATTTACATTTTTTGATCTAAATGTTTGCCAGTTTCAATGTGCATAAAATCTGGAACATATTTTTTAATAACAGTTACAATATCTGACTTTTGAGAATTTGGATTATTAAACACACTCTCAAAATCAGCTTTTACATCTTCAAATGAAATTTTAATTTCTGGGGAATTTATGAAACCTAAGGAATCATATCTATTAATTTCATAATCTTCTTCCTCTGTATAGAACTCCTCATATGTTTTTTCTCCTGAAGTATCTGTCTTAAAGAAGTAAATTGGATATTTTGTTGAGTTCTTATCAAAATCAAACTCTTTGGCCTCTTTTTCTGACTTTACCAGTTCAGGTTTAAATCCGTTCTCCTTTAAAAAATCTAAAGCAATTTTTTTAAAATATATCTGATCCTTATGAAAATCCAATTTTGGAAAGAAAATGTTTCCAGTATCGCCTAAAAATGTTGCTAATAAACAAATTTCACCTGACTGTTCTGGTGTTACAAAAAACCTTTTAATATCCTCTGGGCAAGATAGGGGTTGTTTTTTATCAAGCCTATAAATAAACCCATCTAATAAGCTTCCATTAGAAAAAGCGACATTCGCAAATCGAGCTGTAGTAACTCTAAATTTATGTTTTTTTGATAAAATTAATTTTTCCATTAAACTTTTAGACGCCCCCATAATATTAACAGGGTTGGCAGCTTTATCTGTAGAAACACTAAAAAAATATTTTGGTGGATTTAACTCACATAAATTTAAAAGCTTGATTGCTCCAAAGACATTATTTTTAATTAAAGCTTCAACAGAGATTTTGTCTTTCTCAGATCTTACGTGCTTGTGAGCAGAAAAGTTCGCAACTACTTGCCATGATTCAGAGTTGTAAATCTTATCGAAGGTATCGCTCAATAAATTAACAGGATAGGTAATATATTCTGGATTGTAATCTAATAAATTAGAACTTCTTAAATCTCTAGTTAGTTCAGTCAAACCATTTTCATTAATATCTACTACTGTTATTTTGCTCGGTTTAAATTTCAACAATTGTTTTAAATAGCTAGTTCCTATTGTTCCTGCTCCCCCAATAACTAATACATTGTTATTAAAAATTTTATTTGATAAAATATTTTTGCTTTTAGAAATATCCTTATCAAAACTTATTTTTTTGTAAAATGCTTTTTCAAATTTATTCATTTTTTTATGGTAATTATTCTTAATCTAAAAAGAGATCTTTTTTATTTTTTAAAATTATATTTAAAATGAAGCAATTGTTTTTTTAATTCCCTCACTTGAAGATAAAGGTAATTTTTTTTGAATTGCATTTTTTATTTTTAAATTAGAAATCTCATAATTTTCTGTTAGTTTTAGAAGTCTTTCAGAATTTATTGGTATGGGGAATAAATCTCCAACTTTAGCTATAAACCTTACAAATAACTTAGGGAGTTTTAAAATTCTAGTTGGTTTACACAACACTTCAGACATTACTTGTACCAAATCAATTGTTGACAAAGAAGTATCATCTGCTATATTATAAATTCCTGATTCTATTTTAGGATTATCAATCAATTCATTAATTATAAAACACAAATTCTCTACAGACACAAAAGATCTTTTATTTAAGTATTTTCCAAATGGATAAGGAATACCCTTTGAAACAAAACTATATAATAAATTTAGGTTTCCTTTATTATTAGGCCCGTGAATCATACATGGTCTTAATATATAAACTCGTTTATTTTTTAGCTTTTTTCTTGATAGAATATATTCTTCCGCTGCTAATTTAGATTTTCCGTAAAAAGTTACAGGACTAGGTTTTACATTCTCTGTTAAAACACCATTTGCTTGATCTGCGACAGCTTTTACAGAACTCATATAAATGAACGTTTCACAATCACTTTTTAAAAATTGATCAAATAATCTCTTTGTTAGTTCAGTATTTGCCTCATAATAATCATTGTCTTCAGATATTTTTTTTAAGTCATGGGCTTTTCCTGCAAGATGAATAAAAGAATTCGAATTATTTAATAGTGTTATATTTATTTTTTTATAATCTACTTCACCATCACTAGGACTCCTAGAAACTCCTAATACCCTTTTATGCTTTTTTTTTAAATATGGACTAAGATTGGATCCTACAAAACCCGAACTACCAGTAATTATTTCCATTTAGATAATACATTTTGTTGCTATATTCCAATTATATTTTTCTGATACTTCAAGTATACTAGTTGTCTTAAAATCTGAAACAAATTTATCAAATTTAGCTCCTGATTTTTTAAGACCATAATATGATTTAAACTTTCTCATAAGAGGTAAATGTTTTAACATAGGTTGGGCTTCATCAAAATCTCTTGGATGAAAATAGGTCATAATATAATCTGAATCTGCTGTCCACCTCTTTATTATATTATACGGAAGTAAGCGGAAAAATCCTCCTCCTGAGAACACAATTGGTTTATTTATGATTTTACGAACATTCATTGGAAACTCTTTTATAAAAATCCCATTTATCTCAATAATTGAAGGTTTTGCATCCCCAAAAGAAGGAAAACCTCCGTAGTCATGTTTCGCTGGAAAGATGGAAGCATCGTGAGTAATACCCAATTCATTTAATATTTCAAAAGCCCAAGTTGTATCTTTAGTAATTGAAAAAGCTGGTGCTCTGTACATTATTACTTTTTCACCTATAATTTTTTCTATTTCATTTAAGGCTCTATTTGTGTCTTCTCTAAATTGATTTGGAGTCATACTATGCACCAATTTGTGCTTCATAGAATGACATCCAATTTCATGACCTTCTGCATGAATTTTCTTAACTATTTCAGGATATTTTTCAGCAATCCATCCTAAAATAAAAAAAGTAGCTTTTCTATTATAATTTGAAAGTACATCTAAAATAAAATCTGTATTTTTATGAATTCTGACCTCATAATTAGACCAATTTTTATCACTAGATATAAAATCACAATGAAACCATTCTTCTATATCAAATGTTAAAATATTCATTTTTTTGTCATTAATATTTTTCATAATTCAAGAACCATCAAAATCAATAATTTAAAATCAAATTTTATTTTACAGAACTTAAAGTACTTTTTTTACTGTAAAATCAAGATTTATCTGACTTATTTAAAATTGAGTTAAAAATAGATTTAAAAGAGTTTAAATCTGCAATTTCTTCAGGTTGAAATTCAATGCCAAATTTGCTTTCTAAATTAACTACTAATAATAGAAAATTCATTGAGTCCCAACTATCAGTATTATCATAAGTGCTGTTTTCATCGATATTTTGATCTGAAAATGAAGATCGCATGATACTAATGATTTTTTTTTTAATTTTCATAATTATAAAATTTTATAAATGTTAGAAGATAGTTTAAAACTATTTTCATCTAAGTTTAAGAAATATTCTTTTAATTCATTAGAACTTAAGGAGATTTTAAAATCTAATTTATCATAAAAATTTATAGTTTGAATATTTTTATTTGTTTTTATGTATTTAGCATACACTTTTTTCAATCCCATTTTTTTTAACTTTAAAAGAATATATTTCATGAACTCAAATTCAATTCTTTTACCTAAAATTCTACAACTTAATAAAAAAGAATCAATATAAGCATTATTGTCTTCTATTGAAATTATAGCCAGAGCAGTTATTCCGTTATCTCCAAATTTATCTTTGACTCTTAAACCATAAATTAAACTGTTTTCTCTGAAAGAATTAATATCTGAATCAGTATATCTCTTGGTAGTTAAGTTGAACTGATTAGTTTTTTGAGTCATTTGAGCAAACCTTGAAATATTTGAATCATTAACTTCTTCAATGGATAAAACAATTTCTAGTTCGGAAATAAATTTATTTATATCATTAAAATTATTTTTAAATTTCTTTCTACTAAAGTTATTGATATACTGTGTTGATTTGTTTAAATCTTCTTCTGTTAAACTATGAACAGAGAAGAAATCGGTTAAGATTTCATTATAAAATTGAGGTAGTAAATAGGGCTCTTGAGGAAAATCAGGAACAGTTAATTCAGGCAATGACTTTTTAACCAATTCCCTTTCTGTAGGGTTGTCATCAACAAAAACAATACTATCTAAGCCTATATTTAACTCTTTAGAAATCTCTAATATATTTGCGGCTTTATCGTTCCAATTAATTTTACAGATCACGAAGTCTTTCTTCTTAAGAAGAATATCACTATGTTTATTCCATAAATCAAATACATCATCTTCATTATTCTTACTGCATACTGTCAATAGAACACCTTGTTTTTTTAGTTCTAAAATTGCTTGTTGAAAAAATAGAAAAGCATTTCCTGGGTAAGTATTTCCAATTTGAATCCCGTCAACTCCATCTTCTCCTAAAACACCACCCCACAATGTATTATCTAAATCTAACACCAAACATTTTTTTCTTTTTAGCTCAATTGATCTAATTTGATTAGTAAACCAAGTGTTAAAGCTACTTAAATGTGTGGGGTTCATTTCCATTTTAGAAATGAAATAGTATTTCCAGTTAATTCTATCATTTAATGGAAATTTATCATAAAAATCTTGAAGTTTAATTGTTTTTATATTAGAATTTTCAGATTCTAATCTATATAAATAGTTGTTAAAATCAAATATGGCTTTATCAATTCTATTGTCCGAGTTATCAAAATTTAATTTAGAAGTTCTTTCTAAAGTGAAAGGTATAAATAATTTATTTTCAGGAATATTAGACAAAATTAAATCTATCATTTCACGATAAGATTTAATTTCACTAATAATTAAGTCAACATTGGTTTTATTTAAAAAGTTATAAAAAAAAATGTATCTATCATGATTTTGTTCACAATTCAAGACATCTCCATAATCAGAATAAGTAGCTTCAAGGTTATTGAAGAATAATTCAACAGTTGAATTTCTAAAAATATAATATTTCATATAAAAAATTATTTTACATCATAATTTATTAATCCAAAATCCCAGTTTTTGAAATCATTTATTATGTCAGTTTGGTCGGATGCAAGATTAAGATTTTCATAAACAAAAGGCAATTTTTTGGGCTCTAAAAATTTGGGAACTTTATATAATAGAAGTTGGAAAAAAGGTAAAGGTCCAACATACAAGATAAGGTCTATCTCTTCATTTTTCTTAATAAAATTGACAGCATGCCAAAGCGAAATGTAATTAGTTTTATTTCTGTATTTAAAATATATTAAATATGCTACGTTAACACCATCTTCAATATCTATTCTGTAATATATCAGGTAATTATTTTTATTATATATTTTATACGGACCGGTAAATCTATTTTTAATGAAATTAGAGTTTAAATCTAAAGATATTTTAAATTTATTTCTTGATGAATTAACTAAAATAGATAATGGATAATTTAAAGCAAGGTTTATTTGAGAAATTAGATTGGATAAAAAATTAATTAATTTATTCTTATTAAATTTAATATTTCCGAGGTTGACAGGCAAAATCCAATAATTTAAATTACCAATATTTTTGAATTTTAAAATATTTGTAAAAAAACCAATAGAGTTTATATTTGGCACTGCTACAATTATAGAAATTTCACTTTTTTTAATTAATTTTTTTAATTCAAGATAAAGCTTTAGAATTACTAAAGGATCATTTCTATATTCACTTAAAACAAATAAATCAACAACAAGTCCAACATTTCTTTTCACACCACCCATATTATATTCCATTGGAATTATTGAAACTGCACCTACAACATCTGTTTCATTTGCAATTAAAAAAGAATGATATGAGTTTTTTTTATGTGAGTTGTATTTATTTCGAAAATGTTTTAAATCAAATTTTTTTTCAAAAACAAGATTAAAATTATTTAAATAAGAATTCCATAAATCATTACTTATCTGATCAGTATGAAATGTTTTTATTATTGTGTTATTCATTGATAGTATTAAATTTCTCTAAATGCTTTAGAATAATATTTTCAGGATTTTCATTTTTCACAGGAAATAAACTTATAGTTTGATCTGTAGCAAGTCTAGGTAATTTTGTTTTATAAATATTAATTTCTGGAAACCTGTTTTTAAGAAATTGACAAAGTTTTTCGCCTGAATATTTAGCCAAGGTATACTCCAACATATCAGCTGGCAAATCATCCAAAGCTACTGTTGATGGATAAAAAAAATTTACAGTTTTTTTATCCATGAAATATTTGCAAATATTATAAAAACCTGAAATATAGTACTTTGAGAAATTAAACAATAATTTCTCGGAATACAATCCTTTACTTCCTGAAAAAATAAATGGGGTAGCGTAATAATATATGTGAGTAGGAAATCTCATTAAATCTAGAGAATCAAAAAAATTAAAATTATTATTTAAAACATCTAAATGAATAGACTCACATTTACCACCATTTTTAGTTATTTCCTCCACAATTAATTTAGAGTCTTTCAAACCTTTGCTGTATGTTAAAAGAACACTAGCTCCTCCACTTGCTAAGAGTTTTGCAGTTATCTCTCCTAAACCTCTTGAACCCCCTATAACTAAAGCTCTCTGGTTTATAAATTGATTTTTCTTAACTAATGACTTTAAAGATAAATAGGTTGGTTGAGAAACAGGAATTGGTCTATTAAACGCGATTATATTTCCGTCAAAATCGTTAGATTTAACCTTTATATCATAAAGGTTAAATCTATTATTATAGTTTTTTAAATTATACTTTATTATAAAACTAGGATCTAATTTATCTTTAAAGTTCAATTTAAACGATGAAAAAAGAGAATTTAAACCTGGACATTTCATTCCAACTAGCCTTGTTAAAGTTAAAAGAGTACCTAATTGATAGTTATCTAACTTTAAAACTAAATCTGGATATATTTTGGCTAAATCAAGATGGTCAAAAATAATATTTAATTCACTTTTGTTACTTTCTGGTTTGTTAAAATTAAATAATTCAGGTTTAATTTTAGGGGGACGATCTACAAAAAGATTGTTATAGTAAATTGACTCTTCTAATTCAATATAATTGAAGTTAATTTTAGTACAAATTGAATCACCAACAATTACGTGAATTAAAACATGATTTTTGATGTTCGATATGATTTTAATATCAAATTCTGTATCTAAGAATACTGGCTTTAAAAATCTGACTTCAATTGACCTTAATTGAAATATTAAATTATTTTTTTTTGAAAAAAAATCCAATGACAATAAAAGGGTATTTACTCCATGAACCACCTGTTCTCCATACATTGACCTTCTTGCGTATATAGGGTCGACATGAACCGGGTTAAAATCTCCTGAGTATTTAGAGAAAAGTAATTGATTCTTATTGTTAATTTTTATCATTTTAAAATAATTTTTAAGATTAACCTAGGTATTGATTTTATATGTTCAAAAATAATATTACTATTATTAGCTTTAGAAATTTGTTTATTGACATAAAAAAATGAACTGATTCCTGAAGTAGTAAGCCCACCTATTTCCATAGATATATATACTTCTCCAGAGTGCAAATAGTTGGGTTTAAGTTTAAATATATTTTTCAACATATACATATCTGCAATTACAGGAATTGACTCATCAAATCGATTAGCAGCTACAAATTTTGTCCTATAAATTATTGGTAAATGAGGGGGTTGTATATTTAACATAAACATCCAAGGTTTCCATTTTTTACTTAAATGAATACGATTTCCAATCTTTGAACCTCCCAAAACTAAATCTAAATTATTATTTTTAATTAAATTACAGGAATTTATAAAGCCTGGATAATTTATTAACTCATCCCCGGAATGAACGAACATAAAGTAATCTGTTTTCAAGTTATCGATACCTATATTTAGAGCATTATATAAACTTTTGTCTTTACCTATAATTAAATGAGCCTTGTTAAGATAATCTAAATCATCAGTCTTATTTGTTAAGATGACTATCCACTTTACCCCTTTTTCTAATAAAAACTCAATACTTTTAAAGGTATTGAGCAAAGATTTATCTACATTTAAACTAATTGTTATAATAGTTAGATCAATTCTTATCATATTGACTCTTGTCTGATTCTGAAATAAATTTATCTACATAGTTTCCATAAATATTAATCACGTCTAAAGTGCCATCAGTAGAGCCACCATCAATAATTATATATTCGATATTTTTATAAGTTTGATCAATTACTGACCTGATGGTTGTTTCAATTGTTATTATACTGTTGTAGCAAACAGTAATTATAGTAATTTTAGATTTCATTATTTTTCCAAAATATAATTCCCAATAACTAACATATCCATATCTGTCCTTAAATAACAATCGATTGCTTCTTCTGGTATGTTTACTACTGGTTCATTCTCATTAAAAGATGTATTTATTAATATTGGTATTCCAGTAATATTATAAAACTCTAAAATTAATTCATAATATCTTGGTCTTAATTCTTTACTAACAGATTGAAGTCTTCCACTTCCATCGACGTGGGTAACCGCTGGGATTAGTTTTTGCTTTTCTTTTCTAATTGGAAGAACTCTCTCCATGAAGGGAGTGAATTGATAGTTTTTAAAATATTCTTCTCCGTAATCTTCAAGAATGCTAGGAGCAAAAGGTCTAAAAGATTCTCTTTTTTTAATCTTTTCGTTTAAAAGTTGTTGCGCTTTAGAATTTCTTGGATCTGCTAATATCGACCTACTTCCTAAGGCTCTTGGTCCAAATTCGGCTTTTCCATCAAAAAATCCAATTACATTGTTATTAGAGATTGCTTTTGCTACGTATTTAAAAAGTGTATCATCTTCTAAATATTTATATGATAAACCTAATCCCTCGATAATTTCTTTAATTTTTTCATTAGAAAAAGAAATTCCAAGATTAGCATTATATAAAGCTGCTATTCTTTTGTTATCTAAATTGTGAAAATAGTGATATTGTGAGGCACCCATTGAAATTCCAGCATCATGTCCTGCACTAGGTATGTATATTTCTTTAATTGATGTATTATTTAGAATTTTACCATTAGCGACACTATTTTGAGCCACTCCACCAGCTATACACAAATTAGAAATACCTGTTTGCTTAAAAGCTCTTTCAATAATTTCAAAAATCAACTCTTCTGTTCTCATTTGTAGGCTTGAAGCAATATTTTTATGGCGTTGATTAATTTCTTCATTTTTAGACCTTTTAACTCCAAATAATTTCTCAAAATTAATTTTATCAAATAAC
>ENA-OSJC01004047-OSJC01004047.1-marine-metagenome-genome-assembly--contig:-NODE-4047-length-10211-cov-4.614466_pt1 | contig 10211 bp, 15 predicted proteins | sample MGYA00237885_ERZ534234 | MGnify/ENA primary metagenome ERZ534234 (study PRJEB26413, sample SAMN06343907) | marine metagenome | isolation source: coastal waters | place: Atlantic Ocean: West Antarctic... | reverse complement strand
CTCACCTTCGGCAATACCGTTAATGCCGGCAGAGCCAAGCATAGCCGCATGAATTTTCAGCTTACCTTGAATCTCAGGACTCGCATCAGCAACAAGCTGCTTGGAAAAGGCCCTAAACTGAGTATTAAAAGCTCCAGAGTCATTGGTGCCAGGATTTTCTAGGTTCTTTAATAAGAACTTGGCTGTAAAGTCCTCCATCGCACCTTTACTTGCGGTGATTTCGGAGACTTGCTGCGCTTTCATAAACTCTTCAGTGTAATACTTGCCAGCGTCAGGGATCGCCGCACGGGTGATTGTTCCGTCTACATTGAGAACAACGGAATTATCGCCAGCAGTTTTACCCGCTTTTTGAGCTATTTCGGCAGCTTTGGTGTTAAAGTAAGAACTAATTCCCTTCATGCTCTCAGACATTTGATCCCAACCTTGGGCGTCAGCAGCAGCACTATTGGTTCTAGCTCGCCCAACATCTTGAAGATTTGTTTGTTTTTTAAATCGCTCGTAAGCCATTACGGACCCTTTGTATCTTTATAGTTAGAGTATCCTTGAAGGCCCTGCATTCCAGAGTTAAGCAATCCTCTGGTCATTGCGGAACCACCTTTGGACTGAGCAGCTTTAGATTCTGAGTTGTAAATGTGTTGTTTGCCTTTTGCATTTACTCGTATATTGGAAACTTCCTCACCAAACATACGATCTTGTTCAGTTAAAAAAGCTAAGAATGATCTTGATGAGTTAACTCCCACCCCGCCGGCAGCAGCTTTAGCTTTAGCACTGCCCCGAACCCGTTTTAATCTGTCGCTTGCATCGGCTTGCGCTTGAGAAGCTTGAGCTCTGGCTAAACGTTTTTGCTCTGCAATTTGCTCCATTTCAAAGCCAGCCGCTGCTTGTCCAGACCGTGCGCCCATAATGCTTGAAAACGCAGCAACACCCGCAGCTGCCAAACCTACATTAGCAGAAGTAAAGAGACCGCCGGCAACAGCACCAGCAGAAGAAGCCAAACCACCGGCAGCGCCAACCCCGGAAGCGACAAGGCCGCCGATGGCTGGTGCCGCAAACGGCAGCAACAACGAACCGCCAGCAATAGCTAAAGGAACAGCAGCTTTACCCATTAAGCGATAACCTCCATATACAACCCACGTAGACTAAACGGCAGTGGAACGGCTTGAGACAGAACAACAGTGGGATCAAGTTCGAAGCCCAACATAAAAAACTGAAACTCGCCTTCCACAGCAACAGGAGGCTGTGAAAAATCTGTGTTTACTTGCGATAAAATTAAATTGTTACCGGATAAAGTAATAGCTTGAGTTGCAAACAAGCTGGCAACCACTCGACCAATCCGCTTAACAGAACCTGTCAACGTACCCGTTTTTGTCGTCGCATCTACCGGCATTGTTTCCAACTCCATTGTGAAGTCCAAACCAACATCTGCTTGAGGTGCAAATTCTGTTAGAGAAATAACACCTGATCCGTTTGCAGTAAAAGCGCCACCAAATTGTGCTGCACTGTTAACTGTTGCTTTAACCGCCGTATTTAAGAGATGAGCCGCCGTAAAATTCTTAGAAACTTCAACGCAACTTACATTATCGATATTGCCAGCAAAACTGCTGTTTGCTCTGAATTGGAGGTTGGATCCGGTACTTGCGACTATAAACTTGGTATAAATACCGTCTTCTGCTTCAGAACTCCCAGCACCACCGGCGACAATCGGAGCAATCGATCCAGCGGTCACATTACTAAGCTCAAACTTAACACGGTACGTTTTAGCGTTTGTTGTAGAGACTGCTTGCTCAAGGTCACTATTGCTAGACTGAGATCCGCTACACGTTGCAACTCCATTTGCTATCGTCCAACCTGTACCTTTTGTCCAACTTGCGTCCGTAGCAAAAACACCGTTGGTCGAAAGTTCAGTCGTTGTTGTCGTAGCCTTAACTGCGTCCAGAGTAATGTCCCAATCAAACTGTTCTAACCAGTAAACTGTCGATCCATTGATTGTTCGCTCAACAGCCGCCATCAAATTACTTCCAACTTGAGTAAATGATTTATATTTTCCGTTTGTATTCCACTGTACCCAACCAGCTAAACTCTCGTTGCGAATTGAGTGGAAGACGGCAACTGTCCCGTCTGCATTAACAAAAAAAGCATATTGTTCTGGCGTCGTTGTGGTTCCTAATAAAGCTGCGCTGTCTACAGCGTTGCTAATTAAATGATTAGATAAAATCGACACTGCATTAGATGTGTAAGATTGCTCTGTATCGTTCCAAACAAACTCACGAATAACTTTTCCCGTGCGCTGTAAATACAACGTCGCCCCGTCAAATTTAATTGGGTTTACTTTTTGGGAGGCACCATAAGGCGTCTGCGGGATAAAACGTATGTTCTCTGGCGTGATCGGGCCCGTAATCGATTGCGGGACATAGATTTCTCCTCCATTTGAAAATAGCTGTAAGTTTGTAGTTGAAACTAAGTGTCTAATTTCTGCGGTAGAATCTGTTGCTACTGTGACATCAAGTGCTTCGTCAGCAATTGCGGTTCCCACATCAAAATTAAAGAAAGCCCCAACCTTAGACCCCCAAAGCCCGTCGGGACGCTCTGTCGAACCCGCCATGTACAATCTCTGATCATGGAACGTACCGCAGCGAGGAAAACCTCTAACCGCTGAAAAGGTTTGTTCTTGCCAATCAGTATCGGCTGTTGTCGAAGGCAATGTCTGCAAAACCGTTGTAACCGCAATGGTTGGTGAGGTGATGCTATCGACAAGAAACTCTTTGCCTTTGTAACGCATAATCGTGCCGACATGACCGGAAGCAAAAAAAGCAGAAGATGTTGTTGCTGTTCCTGTTCCTGTTGTGGCGCTTGGCGTAAGAGTTACGCTTGCAGGCAAAAACTTATAATATGGCTGGTAAATTGGCGCTCCAGAAGTGTGAATTTCAAAAGCAAAGTTAGCACCTGTAAAACTTGACGCGCCTGTTCGAAGAATTTTGTACATGGCAAAATCTTTATGCCAAACAATAATTGTGTCGGCAGAATAAGCCACGGTAAGCTCTTTAGTTTGCGCTGCATTCCAAGGACAACTCGTTAGAGTCTGCACCAAAGTTCCAACATCATTGAAAATCAAGCATTTGGTATTTTGGAACGCTAACGCATAGTCTTGGCCTTCAGTATAGCTGAACTCATGCAAGATAGAATCTGCACCAAGATTTGCACGAAAGAAAGATCCGGGCCGACGCCGTACACCACCTTGAGCATAGAGGGCTACGTTTCGTGCTTTGCGACCACCTTTAAAATAAGCTTTCAAATCGGTTCGCATCCGCATTAGCGGGTCAAGTTCCCCTGAAGTAAACGAAGTTTGGAGAGCGGCAATATTGCTGTCTGTTCCGGTTGCCATATTATCTCCGAATAGATGTAAGTGTTGATGTCCTCAAGCGTCGAGCCGTTTGCGAAGAGCTATCTGCCCATTTCGCTCTGGTGTATTCGCGCTGCGCTTCTGTAGCCCAATGTGCAGCCAAATCACCTTTACGGGTAATTGATGAGGCAAAGACTGACGCCAACTCATACATCAAAGCCTTAGAAAAATAGGCAGGCCAGTATTGAGAGTCCGGGCGATAAGAATAGTCTGCAATGACGGTATCATCGACTGTTGTATTGGTATAAATTTTGTCTTCATAGCGATCATATGTAATCGGCCTAGAAAGAACCGTAACTCCATGAAGCAGTAAAATTGCAGGGCTAGTCGGCATTTGATAAGCCGCATCCCAACGCGAAGTTGGGGCAGCTTCTAAGCGCGATAACTGTTGTTGACCAGAAGCAAATCGCCACCGTGTCAGTGTCAGAGACCCTTCAACAATGGCATCATAAAGATTGTTTGCGACGTTTGCCTCTGTAGACCCTTCTGTAAAAGAAGAGATCTGATTGGCTCCAATAAGATTGAGAGCCCGTGAAGCAATAGTTACGTCAATCGCTGTGATAGCCATAGTGTTCCCTTAAAATGGAAGGGGGGCCGAAGCCCCCCAACCCGATTAGTCACTATCTGTCGCTGTAATAACCAAACCGTCATTAACGTCAACAGTTGTGCCATCATTAGAGCTAACGACGTTGATTGAATTAACCGATGTGCCACCTGTTGAAGTGGTACAAAGAATCCAATCATTTACGTTCAGCATGTTTACTGCTGCGCCTGTGAAGTACGCTGCGGTGTTTACTACTGCGACTGCATCCGTTGTGGTATAAACCCACAATGTAAAGCCGTTGCCTGTAGCAATGGAACTAAGTCCTGAAGCTGCATAAGCCATTTTCAGTTATCCTTTCTTAAGATTCGTCAATGGAAACTTCGATGATACCGTCGGCATCGATCAAGCAGCTTCCTTGAGACATTGAATTGACAACCAAGAAAGCTTGTTTCTGGCCCTGCCATGTGACGTCTTGCTTAACGTCTTGACCAATACCGTGGCCCATAGCAGTTGTGTGGTAACAAAAAGTTTTGCGAATATCGCCAGCTTTGTCTAAGCCAGAGAAAGCAAAGAACATGAAACCGTGCCACATTTTTGCAACCATTCCTCCTTGGTATGGAAGACCGCCTTCGCCAACATAATCAGCAGAGGCAAACTCTGTGATATCCATTAGGTCAGACCATCCAGCGTGAGAGGTAACCCAAAAACGCTGATTGTCGTCAGGAACATCATTGTTGCCCAAAGTCTCAAATGCGCTATGCACTTTTGCTTTGGTCAAACCAGCTGAACCGTGAGCGATTGTTGTGGTTGTAGTGTCCATTGCAGTGGTGATGAGCTCGTCAGTCTTGCGACCTAACGCACCAGCACCCGCATTGGCTGCCAATGTTTTCTCATCAATGTTTGTCTTCAACTCGTCCATTGAATCGACATATTCACCAGCATAGTGATCGGTCAACGCGCAATCGACATTTGTGTGACTGACGTTCATTAATGGTACATCGCCATGCCGAGACTTGGTGCCAGCAGTTCCCTTACCATATTTTTGGAAGCGAACGTCTTCACCTTGAACTTGGACTTTGCGACGAATTGTATTCCGCAGCTTGGATCCCATGCGCTGATAGGCAACATGAACATCTGCTTCAAACTGACGGATAAAGGCTGTATCTACTGAAGTAGACATATCTGTATCTCCGATTAAAGTTAAAACCAATTATGACCGTTGGTTATGCCTTCAACCGGGATGGGTGCGATTAGGCCTTTGCAGGGGTCGCGCACCGGAGTCAGGGGCCTTTTGTCTGTGTGGGATAATGGTTTATCTTCGATAAACTAGTCAATTCACATTGAGGCCTACTCACAAAAAAAGCCCCGGTTTTTACGCCGAGGCTCAAGTTTGGTGCCGTACAGGGAGGACAGCAGGGTAAAACTATCGTTGATGTCTATCTAACATGAGCCACATTTGACGCACTTTTTCTTGTGCAGCTTTATATCCGGGGTCGTGTTGGTTGTTATAAGCGTCTGAAGCCATCTCGGTCTTAATCTCAGCTTCTGTTGGAATGCCAGTAGGATTAATCCCGTCAAGCTGCATAAACTTTGGCTCTCCAACCATGTCCATGATTTCTTCTAACGCGACGACATTAGCAGCGGTATTAGCAAATTCAGATACGGCATTAAAAGCTTCCGTCGACAAGTTTTGCTCTGCCCACGTTCCTACATGGTAAGCCCGTGCCTCTCCGTTTTCACCCAGCTTTGCGTACTCGTCAGCAGAATTGGGGCCTGATCCCATGGTCGCTTGCACATAAGCACTTAACCCTTCTGAGTATTGCTCTTGTGACAAAGAGTTTGTAGTGGCGTGATCGTTCCACCACTGAAGCATTGGGTTGTCGTTATCAAACTCAAAGGCAAAATCTTCGGGCAAGGTTGCGGATAAGCTTTCTGAAAGGGTTGTCGTGTACCCATCTTCAGGAATTGCCGATGCACGGTCTGCCGCCATCTCGTCTGTAATGGTTTGTCGCATTGTGTCTGTCCTTGTCCGGACAGATTTTTCAGCTTCGCCGTATGACTTAAAGACGTCTTCCATACGGACTTCTGAAGTTTCTGAGTTCCAAAACTTTTCTGGTACATAATCAGGACGCGATACAACGCCTCCTGCTGTATCACCAGTTGCTTCTGATGATCCTGAATCGCCAGTGCCTTCCGGGGCACCACTAGCTACTTCACTCATTCTGTATCTTCCTTACGATTGTTGATGCCAAATTGTTGCCATTGGTTCATCATGCCGACGAGAAACCTTTGGCCTTCTAAGTGGCGTAAATGCTGATCCGATACTTCAGGGCCAGCTGTTGTCTTGATCGTTATCGATTCAAGATAGTTCAAGACTAGTTTCCCAGCCTCAGAGCGAAACGTCACATCAAACGCATCCGCTATTCTGTCGTTTAGTTTTTTGCTACGGCCTATACCGTCAGGGCTTCCCGTCATTTTGCGGTAGACACTTCGATGCCGTGTCGGTTTGTAACCACTTTGGTTTCGGCAAATTCACCAGAGCCAACAGCCAGACGTGGTTCAGGTGCGCGTGGTGCTTGTGAACGATCTGATTTTGCTGTGCTTGCCTTAATTGGTTTCTTAGCCATTTTGATTTCCTTTTTGGGCTGAACAAATGCTTCGTTAATATTAGGGGTTGATGGATCATCCCGTTGAAATTTGCCATCGGCTGTATGCGCTCTTTTCTTCACGGCTATCTCCATTACTTTTTTCCAAACAAGGATTTTACAGCACCGCTTGTTTTTCGACGAAGTCCGCCATTAAGAAGGTTTGATAGCGCTCTGCGTTGGTCGCCAACATACTTCTTCTTTTCGTTATCTGTCATTTTACGAGGGTCTTTGCTTGGAAGACGAAGACCCATTTTCGTGCTTTTCATTTCTGCTTTTTTTCCAACTTGCTTCTTCATAATCAGATTCCTTGATCTTGTTACGGCTATCTCCATTGTTTAACGTTGTGCTTATCCATCGATTGTTTAAGCGTTGATGTATTGCCTATTAGTTTCTTTTTCTTCGGGGTCGCATCTTTACTTTTAATCGAGGCACCATCGCGTTTTGCATCCATCTTCTTCATAATCGCATTGGATTTTCCAGTCTGCTTCATAATTTCACCAGCAATCAATCCTGTTGGCGATCTACGAAAGATAGAACTTACAGCCCGGAACAAACTTGTTCCTTGAATGACTTGCTTCACATCAGCAGCAAAGTTAGGGCGTGCCACCCCAGACTTCTTTTTTTTCCGAGCTTTGTTCTTTGTGTAGCGCGTAATTAAAGAATCTTTTTTCTTATTCATTTTCATTACTTTGCTTTTTTGATTAATGAATGCTTCATGCCTAGTTTTATTGCTCTTTTCATACCTTTATGTTTGCTCATGCGAGAAGACGAACCAGATATAAACTCCATACCTTTTTCCATAGTTCTTGCGCCAATCCCAACTCGGTTTGCAACTTTGCCCATAAATGTTTTTTCATTACTCTTTGCTAACCCATAAATTTTATTATTTAAATTTAATCGATTAGTATCGCCGGTATCCACGGGATTCATGCCAGCTTTTTTTCGGGAGCTATTTTTAACTGTTACTTTTAAAGCTTTAGGCATAATCATTTTTTCCTTGTGATTAATGACTTTTTTAGGCCCTTCATGTGTTTTTCAACGGCCCTTGTTTCCGCAAAGGCTTCGTGTGGAAAAGTGCCGGTTCTAATGCCAGAGTAGCCAAACCGAGCGGCAACCTTCCCACGAATAGTATTAGCATCGTCATTCGCCCCATAGTGAAGTCCTGGGGTTTTCTTATGGGTTTTTCTACCTTTTTTCGTGCTTGGCGGGGTGCCTTTACTTTTATACATCTTACATTCCTTGTTGCTGTTGTTGCTGACTTGCAAGCTCTTGAGTTTCAGCAATCGCTTGAGCAATCTCGGCACGTTCTGCATCGGTGCGGATTAACTTCTCAGGGACACCAATCTGTTGGCCTGTGTAGACCGCAGCTTCTTCAGCCCGGACAACCATGTTGGTCATTTGTGGGCCAAAGCCAGCGTTCAACAATTGCAACCATCTGCCAACACGGGCCACATTCTCATTGTGTTGTGCTTGGGCCAAAGGCGAGACATTAACGATCTTGATCTCACGCCCATTGACCATTGGTATTTCTATTCGTCCCTGCGCTTTAAGGATGTGCACCACCCGTCGCAAAAGGGGCGTAGTGAGTTCAGTATGCAGTCTTCCGTATGCGGAACCGATGGTTCTCGAAAGGTCTGCCATTCGTTCGTGGACTTCCGTAGCCGACATTGGCGTACCTTCAGGCGCTCCCAAACTTTCATTAAACATCGCCTTTTTAATATTGTGACGCATATCTTGAATAAGGAATTGAGATACATTTGACTGCGCTGCCGGAACTAAAGGCTCTAAGCCTCTTGAGTTCATAGCTCTTGGAATAATTGTTCCGGGCACTAGCTCAATTGTGTCTGGGTTTAATATTCCATCATCGTCTGCTTGCCACATGCCAGTAATCGACATTGCCGCATTTTCCAATGACAAGCGCACCACTTCGTTAAGTGTTTTAACATCAGGAAGCGCGTTTAATAATGGGCCTCGTCCGTATGTCTCGCCAGCCGTTTTTGACCAGCGAAAGGAAATCATAGGATTTGCCCCGTCGCCTTTAAACTCACCTTCAACAAGGATATGTTTGGGGTCTTTTGAAATCACGTTATAAGAATGGCGCTCAGTTCCACGGTCAGACCAATCTCTGTAGACACATTCAATAATATCAAACTGGTGTTCTTCTTCTCGCTCACCTTGAGCTTTCATATCGTCATGAATTTTTGCGCTAGGCCAAATAACAATAATCTCTCTAAGTTTTAGCTTACGCAGTCTATACGTTGCATCGATGTACCCAAAAGGGCCAACATCAAGAACAACTTGCGATTGAGGCAAAGTCGTAAAAACCAAGGGTTGCTCGGCAGGATTAATGCCTTGCTCGACAGTTAGTGTGCCGGTTCCAACAGCCAGATCATAGTAAGCTTCATGCAGTTCTTGGTTCATGTTGGAGGTCTGTAGGATCTCCCAAACATAGTTGCCAACGTCTTGCAAATGTCTGTTAACTTCTGATCTTTGTTCTTCTGGGATTTCTGATCCCGCTTCAAACTCAAACCATTTAGAAAACGAAGGAGTTAAGCCAGCTTGCATCCTAGATGCAAACTCACTAGTCGCCTGAACCGTCGATCCATCGTAAATCGAATCGGTACGACTTTCACCTTCTGAGGTTGAATAGAAGCCAGTGCGTTGAGGAAAAGCATTGTCATAACAGTCCTGCCATAATCCAATCCATTGGTCTCGATTGCTTGCAGCTTTTGCATACCGCTTTAAAATCCGCTCTGCTTTTTTATCCATTTCCATTAGCTTAAAAATCCTGATCCGCCAGCGCCGCCACTTCCAAAGAGAGAAAAGCCGCCACTCTGCCGACGCTTCTTTAGGGCCGCATTTGTTTGTTGTTGAGCAAGTGATAGTTTCTCTGACGCTGCTGTATTGGGTGCGGCAGAGGGTGCAGGGCCATTAGTTCCTAATTTAAACAGGTCTTCATTGCCGCCATCGTCACCAAACGGAGAAACTGGCTGTTCTGCGTAAACCCTTCTTGGCGAAACGCCACTACCTTTACCTGAATTTGTACCTCGACCCGAAGTTGATGGCGAGGCTGGTGTTTTTGATCCTTGGGTCATAGCCGCTGCACGGGCAAGGGCAACTCCAGTGCCTACTCCGGGGAAGCCAAGGTTAATTAAAGATTGGCCTCCAATAGCAATTTTTTCGTTAACAGTAGATCTTTGGGATGTTGGGCTATTGGCAATTTCAAACGCATGACCAAAACTTAAATTGCTTCTGTTTGGGGTTGCCATAGTCGGGCCATCACGTTTACCTGTAGTTAGGTTTTTAGCTCCAGTTAAAGAACCTCTTGGACGAGATTGACGAATACTGTTAGCGCTTCCGTCATTGTTATCTGTGTTGTCATCCATTAGGAAAGAAGCCCTTTTTTATATCCAGAGCCAGTATTGTTTTCAGATGTTAGAGCTTGCCTTCCACGCCGGCCTCTTTTTCGTTGCGCTTCTTCTTCTGCCATAAACTCGTTATTTTTAGTTTGTCTGGCAAGAGCATCTGTCTCTGCTTTAGAAGGGCCGGCTTCTGCTCGCTGCTTTGGTTTAGGCCCAGATAGAAAATCGCCCATGGAAATTGTCCCTTATAAGTTCGG
>ENA-OSJC01004045-OSJC01004045.1-marine-metagenome-genome-assembly--contig:-NODE-4045-length-10215-cov-3.027619_pt1 | contig 10215 bp, 18 predicted proteins | sample MGYA00237885_ERZ534234 | MGnify/ENA primary metagenome ERZ534234 (study PRJEB26413, sample SAMN06343907) | marine metagenome | isolation source: coastal waters | place: Atlantic Ocean: West Antarctic... | reverse complement strand
TTTTTTTTTCCTATTATTTTTTTTTTTTATTTTTTTTTTAATTTTTTTTACCTTTTTTTTTTTTTTTTTTACCTTTTATTGAACTTTTGTTTTTTATACTTTTACTAGATTGAAAATGTTTAGATAATACATTAAATGTACGCAAATTATTTATAGTCATTTATATATTAAATATATATATTAATTTTATCAACTATATAAATTATTTAAACATATTATAAATTAAAATATTATGGAATACATATATAAAATATTAGAAACACTAAAAATAATAAATAATTCTGATAAGGAATTTAAAAAACCAGATGGATACAAAAACGTAAACTCAAGCTCCGTAAAAAAATAATATATATATATGTTTACTTCTTTCTGCCCTTATTGTAAGAATGAATTTGACTCGAATTATTTAAATACTCATATAATTTTATATTATAATAAAAAAGATAAGAAAACAACATTAAAACATAAGAATATAATTTTATCAAATATACAAATTAAATTTCCTTATTTTTAAGAAAAAAATATTAGTAAAACTAATTTACAACTAGCAAAAATTTTGACTGAAAGTAATAAAAGATTGTATTTAGTATCTCAACTTAAGAAAAAAACACAAATAAGAAAATTACTAATTTAAATGAAGTAAATCTTAGTTTAGAATTTAGCAAAAATTATGCTTCAATTTTAGACTTAGATAATAAAATTAATTTAAATACTCATTTATATAGTATTATATTTAAAGGTAAAAAATTCATACAAAATTAGATGAACCAAATAAAGTTTTAATTTTAAAAATAAATACACAAAAAGAAGAAGATATTTGTAATAAAAAAATATGAATTAGATAAAAATTTTAGTAAAATTAAAAAATATTTTGGTGGAATAGAATATAATTTAAATGGTAAAAAATGAAAAAAAAATTATTGATGTATTTAGAAAACTAATATTATAAAAAATTTAGAAATGACAGCTAAAAAACAAAAAGATATAATAAAAATGGGGAATATTATAATTTTAAAAAATATAAATATATTATAATGAATTTATCTAATTTAATAAAATTTAATAAAACATATAAATTAAAATATACTTGGAAGGAAGTTATAAAATTATTTATAAAAGGAGAATGTCCTATTAAATTTCCAAATAAACCTTTTATGTGGAAATGTAAGCCTGTTAGTAAATTATCAGATAAATTTACTTATCAGTTTAAAATAGCAAAATTTCCTTTAATACAAGATTTAAATTCATTTTCAGAACATTTTAAAAAATATAAAAAATCTAATAAAGTTATTAACTTTTATAATTTATCTAAAAGTACTCAACTAATAGTTCCATATCCTAATGAAAATAAAAATTATTCACATTTTCAATTATTTTTGCAAAATGCTAGTAATGAACAACAAGCAAATTTATGGAAAAAAATAGGTAATGTTTTAATTGAAGAAATTAATAATAATACTAAAATTTGGTTAAGTACACACGGTTTAGGTATAAATTATATTCATATTCGTATTAAGGCTAGTCCGGATTATGGATATCCAATAAATTTTTAAATAAAAAAAAAAAATCTTTAATTATATTATTAATTATAAATGAAGATTTCTGGGTGATAATCTGCGTATAAAGAATAATTAATTTTTTAAAATTAACTACAACTTATCATAATTGTGAAAAATGTTTATCAGTTGAACATACCGTATATTCATTATATACCGGATTAGGATTACAACAACACAGGCATATTAAAGATTGTGATTGTTTAGATGTAAGAAAATGTCACAGAGAAAGATTAGACGAAATATTTCACCCAGAAACTAATTTTGAAATAATATTAGATGTAGGACAATGTTTGGAAAAATGTGATACAGGAAGTTTATGTAATAAAGAAGTAAGTCTTAAAAAAATAAAATCACCATATGGTGGTGAAAATGTCGAAATTATAGAAGGTTGTTTTTGTTAATTTATGTTTTTTTTACCTTTAGATTTTCTTTTACCTTTAGATTTTCTTTTACCTTTAGATTTTCTTTTACCTTTAGATTTTCTTTTACCTTTAGATGATTTTCTTTTACTTCCTATATAAGGTTTTCTGGATAAAGTGTTCCATTATAAATGTAAACAATATCTCCAACTTTTATATGTCTGTAATATTCTTCAAAATCATCGAATTCTAATATTTGTGCTTCTTCTGGAGATTTATCAATTTCTATAATTTGGATAAGTTCTCTTCCTCTATTTATAACTTTTCCTTGTTTTATATCAGTATTACTTAATGAAGGTAAAGGTAAAGGTAAAGGTTTCGGTTGTCTAATTTGGGTAAATAATTTTTGTCGAATAGCAACTTTTCTTGCTTTTTCTTTTGCAATACTTAAAATTGTTATATTTGGGACTTTATATTTATGTATATATGTATCACTATTTATTTCACATTGTATTTTTGTTGCTTCATCAAGTTCAATTTCTTTTTGTTCTGGTGTTAAATCTATATTAATAGTAGTAGTATTTGGAGCATCTTGTATTTCGGTTATCCTTAATATGTTGAATATTTTTGGTCTATTTTAAAATATTCTTCAATATTTTCTATTTTTTTAAAATTAAATCCAACATTATTGTTTTCTATTGTAATAATCTCTATTTTAAATGGCACAAGATAGTTAAAAGTCATTTGAAATACAATATCATCTTTTTTTGATATAGTTGTTAAAATAATTTTTATATCTTTACTTTTTATAAATTCATTTATATTCTCATATTTTATATCAGATTCTTTATTAAACTCTGTTAATAATTGCTTAAATAATAAATGTATTCTTAGTATTTGTGTAGTTTCAGACATTTTAGTAGTTATAAAGTCAGAATTTATATGAGTAAATAAAAAACTACTTTCATTAAAAATTATAAGTGCTAAGCAACCACTTAATCCGGTTGTTGTTATTAAATTTAAATCTGGATTATTTATTTTAGAAGTTAATATTTTGGTCATTGGGAACATTTTTTACCTTATCTATATTATCACCTATATATAAATTTGTATATTTGCTTTGTTCAGCAGGAAAATTCAAAAATGTAAATTTTTTTGGTTTTGGTCTATTTAATTTCAAAGTTCTTCTTCCTAAACTATTTCTGAAATACATTTTATAATATTATATAATATTTTTATTTTTTCTTTATAGAGGTTCTTTTCTTTATAGATTTACCTTTCTTATTTTTTTTTTTTATTATTTATTTTTTTCTTATAATTATGTTTCATAATTTAAAAAGATAAATTTTTAATTATTTATAATATATATATATGCCTCAAGATAGTAAATTTATATTATCTAAAAAAAATAAAACAGATATTCTTAAAATGCTTAACTTTTATTTAGATAATGAAATGGAAAAGAATGATTCAGATGATATTTATAAATTAATACCTGATAAATGTTTTTTAAAAGTAAAACATTTAAAAGATATATTAAATAATAATGCTTCATATTATGTTGTAGACCCTGGAATTTTTATTTATAAATTGCATAAAAATGATTATATGTTTGATGATGATTTTGAACTTGGATATTTTAATATGTTTGAAGAACCAAAAAATAGCAATAAAGCAACAAGTAGTAGAACTTATCCAGCTGAGTGGTTATTACCAAACAAGGAATTATATGATTTTTTAAAAAAATACTTTAAAAAGAATAGTTTGTCAAATAAAGATTTGCTTAGTTATCAAAAATCTTTATCTATAAATAAATCTTCTAAAAAGAAATCTTCAAAGAAAAAATCTATTAAGAAAACCAAAAAAAAAAACTTATTTCAAAAAATTCTTAAATTCTTATTTTAATACAAATACTTTAGTAAAGTAAGCCCAGAAAAAGAGGTTGTAATTTATTCGGCACAAATAAAAAATCAAGAAGTTTTTAGGTTGGGAAATATAGGTGATATTACATTAGAAGAATTAAATTACTGTATTGATAATATAATACTTACTCTAGATGAAATGAAAAAATAATTATAATGAAAAAAATATAAATTTATTAAATTTTTTTTTATATATATATGATTGAATCCTCAAAAAAGTCGCGTAAAAAAATAATGTTCCATATGATTGTTATTTATATAAGCTAAAATATATTGGTGTAAAAAAAATGAAAACTAATTATGAAAATGGAGTTAGAGAAATATTGGAAGTTAATGAAATACTAAATAAAACCTCAAATATTAAATTTTCAAATATTGAAACATCATTAATGAATAAAATAAATAGTATTAAAGATAGACAACATTATTACGATTAATTCATATATTTCTATTAATTCATATATTTCTATTAATTCATATATTTCTATTAATTCATATATTTCTATTAATTCATATATTTTTAGCAAGCCATTTATCAAATACTTTAATAGCTTCTTCCATTTCCTTTGTTTTATATTTATGATATTTAGCTCTATTTTTCATTGTATTAATAACAGCCTTTTGATATTTAAGTGGTTGTTTTTTTATTTTTTTTATAGTTTGAATAGCTACTTCTTTATTTTTATATCCTAAACCTTTTCTACTTGTTTCGGGATGATAATCTGCGTATAAAGAATAATTTATTTTTTTACTTTTCTTTTTTAGTGTATTTTTTTTCTTAGAATTAGGTTTCATAATTTAAAAAGAGAAATTTTTAATTATTTATTTTAATACAAATACTTTAGTAAAGTAAGCCCAGAAAAAGATACCTACAAAGCATTTAGAAAATAAATCTAATACATTATAACTTACATTTTTCTCTTTTTCTTCTTGCCAGTATGCCACTCCATATAAAGCCCATAAACCAACAAATGCTATATATAAGATGTTATTATCAAAAATATTTCTACCCATAATGAATTTAACAAAAATAAATAAATACATTGCTACAAAGAATACAAATCCAATTATATTAGATTTTAATTTATCCATCATACCCGTTTCACCAACATATCCGCAAGCTAACATACCATAATTAAGAACTAATACTATTAAAAATGTACTTAAAGGTAATGATTTTTTTGTGTTATAACAGAATGCTAATAAAAGAACTAATAACATAATAGGTGTAGTTATAGACCAATCAACATATCTATTAATATTTATATCTTTATAATTTATTTCATCTTGTTTAATTTTTTTCATAAATACTCCATAAAAGAAAGCTGCTACAACTGAAATACATGTTTCTAAATTTAAAATATGTCTAATTTTAGCATCACTCGTTCTAATAGCTTCAATGAAAGTTACGGTAGCAGTAGTCATTAAAAAAGCATATGTGATATAGAAAGTATATTTTACCATTCTATCTTTTTTACTTTCTATATTATTATTTAAATCTACTTCTATTTCTTGAACTTGATTATTAACATCGCGATTATTTCCACGATTCGTAATTAATTTGTTTAAATTATCCATTTTATATAATATAATAAAATAAAAAAATGTTTGCCAAATTTGATTTTCAATCTTTTCCAATTGTAATTGTTAAATTCAGCAAATCTATAAAAAATGATAAAGAGTTTGAAAATTTTATTAATTCTTGGAAAAATCTTTATCTTCTAAAACAAAAATTTACATTTATTTTCGACACTACAGATGTAGGATTTCCCCATATAAAATATTGTTATAGAATGTCTAAATTTATAAGAGAATTAAGAGATGAAAGCGTTCAGTATCTAGAAAAAAGTTTAATTATTGTTAAAAATAAAAATGTAATAAGATTATTAAATTTGATTTTTTTTATACAACCTCCGGTTTCTCCAGTACTAATAACTGATGATGTTTTTGAAAAGGTAAAAAAAAATATTAACGCAAAAAATGTTTTTAATACAAATATAAATTTGAAAAATATAAATATTTTAAAAGAAATTGAACCTTCCTATTCTTTATTACCATTTCTTTGAATTAGATTATTTGAAATATAGGTAGTTGTAAGTCTGGGATCTCCGCATAATCTATCTCCACAGCAATCATGATTTGCCAGGTCGGTTTTGATATAATTTTTTTCTAACCCCCATCTACCTAGAAGGGGTTTCGGTGGAATTAATTTAATATTATAAATTCTAATTATTTCTCTAAAATATTTCATATCTATTTATAATAAATAAATATATTTAAATAAAATTCAATTTTAATTAATATTAAAAAATGTATCGTTTTATATTCAATAAAGTTAAAAATATTGTTCCTAGAATTTCTAATACAGAATTAATAGCTCTACGAACAGGTAATACTCATTTAGATTCTCAAATGTTCTGTGGAAGTGTAACATTGCCTAATAAAATAAGTAATGTTAATAATAGTAAATTTGATGAATCCAAAATAGATTTATTATTAAATAAATATGGCGATTCTACTGTATATCCATCAAAGGATACTAATGATATTTTACAGTTTTTAGGTACAAATAAATTTTTTTCATTCTTAATAGATGAAAAATATCAGGGTAATAAATTATCAACTCAAGAATTATCTAATGTTTTAACTAAAATATCATCAAAAAATCCAGGATTAGGTGTAACTGTTATGGTTCCCAACTCTTTAGGTCCAGGAGAACTATTATCTATATATGGAACTGAAGAACAAAAAGAAAAATATTTACCAAAATTATCTAATGGTGAATGCATACCTTGTTTTGGATTAACTGGCCCCGATAATGGTTCGGATGCTTTAGGATCTATTGATACTGGTGTATTAAAGGAAGAAAATGGGAAAAGATTTGTCGAAGTTACTGTAAATAAAAGATATATTACTCTAGCACCTGTTTCAAATCTGGTAGGTTTAGCGATAAATTTGGAAGACCCAGATAATTTATTAAAATCTGGCGAAGAAGGTGTTACCGTTTTCTTATTAGAAAAAGATTTTCCAGGATTAAAACTGGAAACACATCATAATCCTATGAATCTTGGTTTTCCTAATGGTACTGTAAAAGGAAATTTAAAAATTCCTTTAGAAAATATTATAGGTGGGGAAGAAAATGTAGGAAATGGATGGAAAATGTTAATGGAATGTTTAGCAGCAGGAAGAGGAATTTGTCTTCCTGCTACCGCCAATGCTTCATCAAAAACTAGTACTTTTGGAATTTACAATTACATTAAACATAGAAAACAGTTTAATATTCCATTAATAAAAATGGAAGGTGTTAGTAATAAATTCTGTGATATGGTTTATAATACTTGGTTAATTCAAACTAGTATTGCAATGACAAATAATATTTTAGACCAAGGTAATAAACCAGCCGTCATATCTGCTATTATGAAAGAACAAACTACTGAAAGAGGTAGAATGGTAATTAATGATGCGATGGATATTCATGGAGGTAGTTCAATTTGTTCCGGTCCTAATAATTTTACTCAAAAGTTTTATAATGGAATACCGGTTGGAATAACAGTTGAAGGAAGTAATACATTAACTAAAAATCTTATTATATTCGGTCAGGGTTTAAATAAAAGTCATCCTCACATTTATGATTTATATGATTCAATCGTTACCGATGATTTAGAAAAATTTAAATTACATTTTAAAAAAATGATTAAACATTCTACAAAATTATTAGGTAGTTCATATTTGGGTAAAATTACTAAAGATAATATTTCTAATCAAACAGTAGATTTCGCAAATTTATCAAATTTCATTTCCCTTTTAGGAGGTCAAATAAAAAAAAATCAATCAATTTCTTCCGATATGGCTGGAATTATGTCTAATTTATATTTAGCATATAGTGTTATGTGGTATCAAGAAAATTATAAAGTAAGTCAAAAACTAACAGATTATTGTTTAAATAGATTACTTGATGAAAATTCAGTATTATTTAATAGAGTTATAGATAATTATCCTGGTAGTTTAAGATTACTATTAAAAAATATGAAAAGAAAAAATAATAGTTTCAATTATGATAGTAATAGAGAATTACTTAATGAAATTGAATCAAATTTTAAAATTATGAATGAAATTGAAGATAATATATTTATAGATGATTCATTAAAAAAATTAAAAAGTTTAGATAACTTAGATGGAGAAGAATATGAAAGAGTATATCAAGATATTATTTCAGTTGAGGAATACAAAAATATTTAATTAAATATTGAGATAAAAAAATATTTATACCCTTGAAGATTTCAAATGAATATTTTAAATTCAATAAAGATTGTCATATACAAAAATATTGAGATATCAGATAATAGGAAAAGTTAGGTACAGTAGGTTTGTGAATAATCATAAAAAATATATACAATAAATATTAATTTAAAGATTTAATAATATTATAGTAAATAATGGATATAATCACAAAAGACACAAAAGACACAAAAGACACAAAAGACACTAAAGACACAAAAGACACCAAAAATATTATAGATACACTACCATATTCTGAAAAAGGAATAGCATATTGTTAATTATATTAAATAAAATGTTCATTTTAAATCTTCAATAGTGTAAATAAAAAAAATAAAAAGATAATAATAAACCACAGTCTTAATCTTAGCAATTAAGACAAATTTTACAAGCGCCTTGAACGTATTTTCCTTTTTTTATTTGTTTTTTTGCTAGACAACAAGCACAAGTATCCAGATCATGATTTACGTATTCGTAATAATGATCTTTTGTACACCATTTGTGTCCGTATTGTGCGTTTTCGTGTTTACAAATAATTTGGTAAGTAAAATTTGACATTATCTTAAAAAGTAATAATTACAAATATTACTTCAAGAAAAAATATTTTCAATTTTTTTTTTATCTATTTCTAAACTTTATTTTCATTCCTAATAAAACTAAACTTTGTACTGATGTTACGGAATTAGCTAATATAAGAGGTAATTCATTTAATAAAATACCATAAATTAAAAATAAAATACAAGTGAGTAATTGCAAAAGCAAAAATCCAAGTGATAGTGTATCTACTTTTTTAGTTTTACAAGTCAAAATTAATTGAGGCATTAATGTAATTGTTAATGTAACCGCACCTAAGTATCCAAATGTATCAGTTAATTGTTCTTTAGTAACAGACATTTAAAAAATTATTTTAAATTATTTTTAAATAAAAAATGTAAATTTCTAAAGATTATTTTTTTTTTAAATTTAAACAGAATCATATCCGTTCCGCCTACAACAGAACTTTCGGAGACAACAGCCGAAAAACAGAAGCACTAGAAGAACAACCAGAATCAAACCAATAAAACTGAATGTCTCTTCAGTAGTTAGGCCATGATATTTGTATAGATCACAGTCATATTTGAGACTTCCAATACTTGAATTTCGTACATTAAATTGATAACAATAATCAAACTTAGAGTCCTTATCAATACTGAATTCTTGTAACAGTTTATTGCAGCATTTATTTTCACCTCCCATACAAAGAGAATTTACTTCGGAATAATGTGAACTTGTATTACAAGTAGAATCATTAAAATAATTAATTTTTAAATTAGCATTATCTGGGAAAACAAACTTCGCTAGACTTGGTGTTGATGTAATCATAATAATAGTAAGTGATTTAAACATTTTATATACTTATATTTTAGTTAAAGTAAAAAATCAATTTTTTTTATATATTAAATAAATTATATCCTTTTATATTAAATGGACTCTTTAAAAACAGGTGATTTAATTCTCTTTAATTCCCAAAGTAAAGATTTATTTAGTATAATATCAAGTATGATAAGAATAGGAACTCAAAGTAATTACACTCATATAGGAATGATTATTAAAGACCCTTCATTTATTGAACCTCATTTAAAGGGAATATATGTTTGGGAATCTGGATGGGAAGGAGAACCAGATCAACAAGATGATAAAGTAAAACTTGGAGTTCAAATAACACCTTTACAAGAAATAATTGATTTTTACAAAGATGGATTTATATCAGTAAGAAAAATAAATTGTGACCCAAAATTATTTTCAGATGAAAAATTAAAAGAAATTCATAAAGTAGTATATAAAAAACCATACGATATAATGCCCATAAATTGGATTCTGGCACTTTTCAGAAAAGATTTGAATCCACAAAGATCAAATAGGTTTTGGTGTAGTGCTTTAGTTGGTTATATTTATACAAAATGTAGTATTTTAAAATCAGAAACTGATTGGTGTATATTAAGACCTAGTGATTTTTCTATTATGTGCGAACATTTAAAATTTGAAGACGATTGTTCTTTAGATGATAAAGAAATAAAAATTACACATTAGATTGTGCTATTAGATTTTTGTCTTTCA
>ENA-OSJC01004044-OSJC01004044.1-marine-metagenome-genome-assembly--contig:-NODE-4044-length-10216-cov-5.560410_pt1 | contig 10216 bp, 12 predicted proteins | sample MGYA00237885_ERZ534234 | MGnify/ENA primary metagenome ERZ534234 (study PRJEB26413, sample SAMN06343907) | marine metagenome | isolation source: coastal waters | place: Atlantic Ocean: West Antarctic... | reverse complement strand
CCCAAAATCCACTTTTATTGTGCTGATCAATTAAAGGAATTTTTTTTTTAAGTTTCATTGTTAATTAGTTTAATTTTTTTTAAAAAAATATTTATTTTTGAAATATCTTTTAATCCAGAAGTTTCTAGACCTCCAGAAATATCTACAATGTCTGCTATTTCATTATAATTTTTAAGATTATCTTCTATTTGGATATTTCCTGCCAACATTAATTCTTTATTTATCTTAAGATTTTTAATTAACTGGTGATCGAAAGACATACTTTTTTCATAACCTTTACTGTCGAATAACATTATATCTGCAAGCCCATTATAATCCATATATTTTACAATATCATTTTGATTTTTGACAGTGATAGCAACAATAATTTTTTTATTATATTTTTCTATGATAGTTTTTATTTCAGTTGGAGAACAATCATAAATTTGATAATAATCAAAAGGTAAATTTTTTATTTCCTCAAGAATATTTTGATCTGGTTGTACCAATACTGCAACATATTTTGAATTTTTTTTATCTATTTTTAAAAGCTCCTTTAGTTGATTATAATTAACAAATCTTTTAGATTTTAAGTAGTTAACAATAAAGCCAATATACTCAGGTGGGCTAGAGTGTTTTGTTAAATATTTTAATGTTTTAGAATCAGATATTCCACAAATTTTTGACTTCATCTAATCTATCGATGAAAGGATATTTTTTATATTTTCTTTTGGATTACCCTCAGTAATTGGCCTTCCAATTATTAAGCAATCACTACCTTCTTTAATTGCTTCATTAGCAGTCATAGTTCTTTTTTGATCATCTTTTGGATTACCCATTCTAATTCCTGGAGTAAAACACTTAAGTTTTGGTGCAACTTTTTTAATCATCTTAATTTCAATTGGGCTACAAATAATACCATGCAAGTTGGCTTCCATTGCAATTTGAATTAGTCTTTTAACTTGGTCTCTAACTTTATCTCTAAAACCTAAACTGTCTAAATCTTCATCACCAAAACTTGTTAAAACAGAAACACCTAATAATCTTAAATTAATTCCTTGAGCAGCTTGATTTGCAGCTTTAAGAGCATCCAATCCGTTTAAAAGGTGAACTGTTGCATAATCTACATTTAAATTTTTAAGTGATTTTACTGATTCAACTAATGTATTTTTAATATCAAAAAATTTTCCATCATAGAAAATTGGTTTTTTAAACTTTGAAAGCTCTCTTATTTCCTCCGGGCTTCTTTGGGTGATATATTGCAATCCTATTTTAATTCCTGAAATATCCTTATGAATTAACTCTAGTAAATTTATTATTTCTTTATGGCTTGATACATCGCAGGCTACGAAGATATTTTTATTCGTCATTGTTTAATTTTTTAAACATTTCCTTCGCCATTTTAAAGTGAATTATTTTCTTTTCTGCTGTGTTTACTTTTTCTCCAGTTTTAGGGTTTCGGGAAATTCTAGCTTTTTGAATATTTGTTGAAAACATGCCAAAACCTCTTAATTCGACACGATCCCCGCGCTTAAGAGCCTGTTTAATCTCATTTAATACAATAGATACAACTTTCTCTAGATCTTTTTTAAGAAAATTTGGATATGATTTTTTGAGTTGGTTTAGAAGCTTTGATTTTACAATAGCCAATTTTTTATTCTTCTTTTTTCTTTTTCTCTAAGTCATCAGATAAGGACGAGAAAGGTAGGTTTTTACCACTTGCTTCAGAGCCATAAGTGTCTAGTGCAACTTTTCTTTCAATTTCTTCAAGTAACTTAATACTTAATGTAACTTTTCTTTTATCTAAATCTAAATCTTGAATTGCGCAGTCAATTCTTTCACCACCTGTAAATCTTGCTGGTCTAGCATCAGCAGCGTTAATGGCTATTGCAGATTTTTTGATAGTAAAGTCCATTTCACAACCCTCGGGTCTAACAACCAAACCTTTGTTATCTGTTGAAATAATCTTAACAGTAATAGCTTGTTTAATTTTTTTATCATTAAACCAACTAAAAGGATCTGGCTGAGTTTGACGTAAACCAACTCTAACTTTTTGTTCAGCAGCCTTAATCTCTAAAACTTTAACTTTTAATTTATCACCAATCTTATGTTTAGCTAATTCTTCATCTCCATTTGTAAGATAAGTAAGATCATTACAATGTAAGAATGCATCAATATCTAAGCCATCAATTTTTAAAAAAATAGAATATTCATTTTTGCTAGCAACTTCACCTTCAACTTCAGAACCAATAGGATATTTGTTCTCAAATATTTCAAAAGGGTTTTCAGTAGTTAAACGATGTGAAATTGCAACTCTTCTTTTCTCTTTATCAATTTCAGTGATTACACAATCTATCTCATCACCAACTTTAAACATTTTTTTTGCTGATATATTTTTTTTAGTCCAGCTTAACTCACTAGAATGTAGTAAAGTTGACAATCCTTTTTCAAGTTCACAAAATGCACCAAAGTCCATTAGTTTAACAACTTTAACTTTATAGTTTTTATTTAATTCGTAATTTGAGATATTTTCAAAAGGGTCTGGGGAAAGTTGTTTAACTGAGCAACCAACTTGTAATTTTTCTTTATCCACTGTAATTACTAATAAATCGTGCTTTTCTCCAATTGTAAATACTTCATCAGGATGGTTAACTCTTGAATATGAAATCTCTTGAAGGTGCACTAATACATCAAGCTCACCATTAACGCTAAAAAAACAACCAAATGAACTATAACCTTTTACTTCAGCTCCTTTAATTATATCTCCTACTTTAAATTTTTCAATAATTTTAATTTTATCCTCTTTTTTAAATGATGAAATAATTTCTCTTCTGGAGACACAGGCATTACCTCTAACCTTATCTAATTTGATAAGAGCAAATTTTTGTGGCTCATTCATTAAATGACTAATATCTTTTAACGGCTTGTCTGAAATTTGTGATCCTGGTAAAAACATTAAAGATCCAGTATCGATGTGCTCTACAATACAACCACCTTTAACACGTCCAGTAATTTTTCCCATGATAGGTTCATTTTTTTCATAAGCCTCAACTAGCTTATCCCAACCTTGAATTTTTTGTGCTTTAGAAGCTGATACTAATACTTCACCTTTTTTATCTTCTAGTCTTTCAAGAAGTACTGAAATTTTTTCGCCTACTTTTGCTTTATCAAGCATACCCATACTTTTTAATTCATTTACATCTAAAATTGGTTCAGATTTTAGGCCTGGAACTTCAAGAAATACAAAATTTTCAGTTACTTTATTTACCACACCAGTGATTATTTTTCCCTCTTCAAGGTTAGCTGTTTTAGTAAATTGTGAATTTAGTAGTTGCTCAAATTCTTTTGAGGCAGGGCTTGAGAGGTCTTTATAAATTTCCATTAAGTTTTTATTTTTCTATTCATAATTTGTTTTATTTTTAAAAAACATGCTCTTTTAGTGTGCTTCGTAGTATTTATCAATACCGAATCTTTGGTTTTCTTTAGTGGAGAGATTTTTCTATTATAGTCACTTTTATCACGTTTTTTGATGCTTTTTAGGACTTCATTGAAGGATATTTTTTTATTTAATTCTTTTAACTCCTTATATCTCCTTAAAGCTCTAGTTTTTATATTTGCGGTTATAAAAAATTTAAAGTCAGCATCAGGGATTATTTTATAAGTTATATCCCTTCCGTCTAGGCAAGAACCATTATATTTTTTTGGAGGATTGTACGCACTTTTAATTTGAAAAGCATGAACAAGTTTTCTTATATTTTTATCTTTGGATATTAAAGATGCCATTGATCCAACCTCATCAGTTAATAGCTTTTTATTTAGCAAATCTTTCATCTTTAAATCATTCATAGTTTTTTTTACTAATGAATAGTTATATTTTTTAGGTTGAGTAAGTTTGATATTTGCAATTAATCTATAAATTTTACCCGTATCTAGATAGAATAAATTAAAATGTTTGGAAATTAGCTTTGCTTGTGTACCTGCTCCTGCAGCAGCAGGAGAATCAATCGCAACTTTAATTTTATTCTTTAATTTCATATATTTTTATTACCTATTCTATTAATTATTTTTAAAAATGATGGAAATGAACTATTGATGGAATCCTCATCGTAGATTTTCCATTGACCACCAAAAGTTAAAGCAGCTATTGTGCTCATCATAAAAATTCTGTGATCTTTTAGATAGTTTCTAATCATGATCGATTTTGTAATATTTAAATTAGGCTGACCATAAATTTTAATAGAGTCTTTTGTTAGTATTGTTTTAATACCCATCATATTCAAAATTTTAGATCCCCAATTTAATCTTGGACTTTCTTTTTGGTTTAGCTCAGATATATCTTTAAAATAAGAAACCCCCTTTGCTTTTGCAGCCACTAAAAAAATAATTAAAAACTCATCTATAGCGCTACTGTTTAATTTTGGTGGACAATTTATAGCTTTAAGATTACTTGAGCTTTTTATGAAAATATCAGATATTTTTTCACCCTTATAATTTTTTTGGTTTTTTAGGGTAATTTTAGCTCCCATTTTTTTTAAAATAGTAATTACACCTATTCTTGAAGGATTTATGTTTACATTTTTAATTAAAAGATCTGAGCTATTTGTAAGAGTTGCAAGTACTATAAAAAATGCACTCGAGCTTATGTCTCCAGGAACCTGATAATTAAATGCTTTAATTTTTTTTGGTCTTTTAATTTTAATAAAATCATATTTTTTAGTTTTCTTTATTTTGATAGGTATTTTCAGGTATTTAAAAAGTAATTCTGTGTGGTCTCTTGATTTTCTAGCCTGGATGGTTGTTGTTCCTGCAGAATTAATTGCTGCAAGCATAACGCTACTCTTACATTGGGCCGAACCTCTATTTTCTAAATATTTAATATCATTTGAATACTGAGAGCCAAGAATTGATAGAGGTAGCTTATTTTTTTTCTTATAAAAAAACTTAGCTCCAAATTTTTCTAATGGCAAAGTTACCCTTGAAAAATCTCTTTTAGATAAGCTTTTATCACCGATTAGCTTTATTTTTTGAGGTGATTTAATCAATAAACCTAATATCAACCTCCCAAATGTACCTGAGTTTCCCGCGTCTATGGTTATATTTTTTTTATATTTAAATCCATTAATTCCATTCCCAAATACTTCACAATTATTTTTGTTTATTTTAACCTTAATTCCTAATTTTTTTATTGAATTTAATGCAGCAACTACATCTTCAGACATTAAAAGGTTGAATGCTTTAGATTTACCACTAGCTTGTGAGGCAAGAAGAACCCACCTGATACTCAAGCTTTTATCTCCAGAGACTTCAATAGTTTTATTAAATTTTTTAATTTTATCTTTTATTAGTAACATCTTAGAGTTTTATTTAGTTAAATTTAAAGGATTCTCCAAAATATGCATTTTTTGCTTCAATATTATTTACTAAATGAGAAGGAGTGCCTTGGGCAACTATTTTACAATTTGATAAAATAATAGCTACATCAACACAGGATAATAAGTCACGAGCTTGGTGATCACAAATGATTATTGTTATATTATTTTCTGTTTGTAGATTCACAATAATTTCTTGAAGCATTTTGATTGTCATAACATCAAGCGCAGCAAAAGGCTCATCTAATAATAATACTTTTGGATCAGCTAGCAGAGCTAATGCTATGACTAATTTACGTTTTTGGCCACCACTTAAAAACTTAGCTTTTACATTCCTAATTGGATCGAGTTCAAATTTAGCAATTAATTTATCTATCTTGTGATTGATAAAATTTTTTTCCTTTATGACTATTTGAGCAATTGCTTTTAAATTTTCTAACAAAGTTAGATCTTGAAAATACCCACCATTTTGTGGAACATAACCTATTTTAAATTTTACAGTTCTTTCATAAATTGGATAATCAATTACGTTAATATCGTTAAATTTGACTTTACCATGATTTGGTTTTACTAGTCCTGTTATTAGATTAAAGATTGTTGATTTTCCAACACCGTTAGGACCTAACATGCCCAATATCTCTCCATGATTAATTTCAAAACTAATATTATCCAAAATTTTTCTTTCACCATAAGAGAATGAAATTTTTTCTAAAGAAATGATAGGCTTAGGTTTTTTAAAAGATTTAATTCTAAATTTTTTTATTATTCCCATAATTATTTTTTTCCTTCAATTAACACTTTTTCTTTGTCATCATACATAAAAATTTTAGCATCTTTTGTAGAAATTTTCATTTCCAGCATATCAGAAAAAAAATTATTTTTTTCTCCAGAATAAAATACATTTGTTGACATTGTTCCAAGGTCATTTATTAGAGAAAAATCTAAATAATCTCCTGTAATTTTATGACTAGGATAAGTGACTATTACATTTTTTGAAAATATAGTATCAGAATTTTTTGAATTATACTTTCCAAAGTCTGATGTAATTTTAATTGTATCTGCATCTTTTAGGTATATGTATGCTATTACATCATCTAAAAACATCACATCACTATCTCTAATGTCAATTTCAGAAGTAGCCGCTGTTATTAGATATTCATTCCCCTTTTCATCTATCGAAGTATAATTAATATCTTTAATAAAATTAGACATTTCATTTGTTGCAATTTTATCTCTCTTAACATTTAAGTTATTGACTTGATTGATATCATTTTTTCCAAAGTACTTAAAAAAAAATAATAACAAAATAAAAATAACAAAAGAAACCATTAAAAATTGTATTATGACTTTTATATTCATTTAATGAATATTTGACTGAAGTATGTTGTGTATGTGTAAAATTCCAATAGATTTTTTTTTATTTTTCTTATTATGTACGCATAAGGAGGTAATTTTTTTATTATTCATTATAGATAAAGCTTTTTCAGCTAAAATATCTTTTTCAACGCTAATAGGATTTTGTGTCATTACTTTTTTTACCAATAAGTTAAGCAAGTTATTATTCGTCTGATTTAATCTTCTAACTTGACCATCTGTAATAATCCCTACAGTTAATTTTTTTTTATTTTGAACTATCAAAGTTCCGAGCCTCTTCTCTGATAAAATCTGCAACGCTTTTTGCATTTTTAAATTTTCACTTACAAATGGAATTTTTTTACCTGTAAACATTAAATCTTCAACAGTTCTTAATTTTGCTCCTAAGTTACCTGATGGATGGAATTTTTTAAAATCTTGTTTGTCTATTTTTTTTTTATTCAAAGCAGCTATGGATAGAGCATCTCCAATGCTTAGCTGACTTATAGTACTTGAGGTTGGAACAATACCAAGACCTGCCTCAACAACCTCAGGTATATAAAGTTTAATATCTGAAGCTTTATATAAGAGTGAATTTTTTTTTGACATAATGCCAATTAAAGTAATTTTATTTCGATTTGCATATTTAATAATATTTTTTAGCTCTTCAGTAGAGCCAGAGTAGCTTATTAGAATTAAAACATCTTTTTTTGAAATACTACCAAGGTCTCCATGAGAACAGTCATTTGCAGATAAAGAAAATGAAGGTGTGCCAACAGATGATAGAGTTGCAGAAATTTTTGCTGCTATTAGTCCACTCTTTCCAACTCCACATAAAATTATTTTGGATTGACAGTTTGTGATTGCTTCAACAGCATCATTAAATGAACTACTGATTGAATTTTTTAATTTTTTAAGGGCCTTTATTTCTAAGTCAATTACATTCTTTGCAATTTTTTTATAATCTTTTTTTTTCATTTAATGAGACCATATATCATCTTTAAATAAAGCTAAATCAAGGTCAACTCTAGTTTTTATAAATTTTAAACAATCATTGTATAAATTAATTCGTTTTTCTCGTATTAGAATTTTTTGTAATTCCTCATGAATTTTATGTAGATAGATAACGTCATTTGCACAATATTTTTGTTGAGCTAGTGATAGTTTGCCACCAAAATCTGAACTTTGAAATTGTTTGCTCACATCAATATTAATAAACTCTTTAATTAAAGTTTTAAGAGAATGGCTATCTGAATAAGATCTTGCTAATTTTGAGGCAATCTTTGTATCTAAAATATTTTTAGTTTCTACTTTTAGATAATACTTGATATGAGCAATATCAGCCCTACCATAATGAAATATTTTTGTGACTGATTCATCTGAAAGAACTTTGTTTAAATTTGGAGCTTTATAATTTAATCTGTCTAGTTGAACAATATGGGCGTCTGAATTTCCGCTAGATATTTGAATGAGACATAAGGGGTCACGCTTAACATTGAGTCCCATAAACTCACCATCGACAGCTATAATATTGCCTAAATCTAAATCTTCTGGTAGATCATCTTTGTGAAGTTTAATATCAATATTCATTTTTAATTATATATATATGAAAGCAAAAAATTGTCTAATTTTTGGTGGCAGCGGTCAGATAGGTCGTCATTTAATTAGAAAGCTTACCAAAAATAATTATAAAGTCACAGTAGTCACTAGAAACCTTCATCAAAAAGGATATGTCATAAAAACTCAGGCGAATGCTGGATATATAGATATAGTGGAAGCTAATATTTTTGATGAAAAAAAAATTAGAAAGCTTTTTGCTCAAACTGATATATGCATTAATTTAATTGGAATTCTCTATGAAAGTGGAAAAGGGAATACTTTTGAAAATATCCATTCTATCTTTCCATCTATTTTAGCAAAACTTTGTAAGGAATATAAAATTCAACAGTTTATTCATTTATCAGCATTAGGTATTAATAGTGCAGTAGAGTCAGAATACGCAAAAAGTAAGTTGGAGGGAGAGGCCAATATCCAAAAAAATTTTCCACTAGCTACTATATTAAGACCATCTGTAGTTTATTCTGTAGATGATAATTTTACTACAAATTTTATGACTTTATTAAACAGACTTCCATTCTTTCCACTTTATTATAATGGAGACACTAAATTTGCTCCGATTCATTGCTCTGATTTAACTGATATTATCTATTACGTTATTTCTAAAAATGTATTTTCTAAAATTATTGAGTGTGTAGGTTCTGAAATTATTTCTTTAAAAGAGATCTTAAAAAAATTATTAAAGCTAATTAATAAGAGTAGATTTTTAATTCCTCTGCCATTTTTTGTGGCAAATATCTCAGCAAAATTATTCCAATTATTTCCAAAGCCATTATTGACAGTCGATCAACTTACTTTGTTAAAATATGATAATATTCCTTCAAAAAAATATAAAACTAATTTTGATTTAGGAGTTCCAAGCACAAGAGTATTTGATCAGGAAGTTGAAAAATATTGTTATATGTGGAGAGAGGGTGGTCAATATTCTACTAAAAAATATAAATCCATTGATTCTTGATAGAATTTTTTAAACTAAAATTGTATAGTTTACTCTATGGTGATTAGTCTTATTTATATTTTAATATTTTTAATTTTTTCATTTCTAATATATCTGATTATTAAATCTATCTTGAGAGGAATTGAAGGAAATAATAGAAATAAATAATATTGGCTTTAGAAAAATATTATTACGCAGTGTTAACTTTCTTCTCAATATAAGGTGATGCCTCTTCCTCTTTTTCAGTGGTAGGCTCTTCTTTCCTTCCCTTTGGCTGATAAGCATAAAGCAAATGAAGTTTGCAATATGAAAAATCTTTTAAAGAAGATCTTCCACAAAAGTAAAATAATTTTTCTTCTGGATGTCCAACTGGCCACTTACAAGAGCTTTCGTCTAACTCTTCTAATTTCTTAGGATTTTCTGGCTCAAAATCTTTTTCTATCAGTAAAGATTTAAATCTACTCTTTCTTGTTTGTTTTTGTTTTATATTTTCTTCAGAGTTATTATTAAAACCTTGAGTTGATGAAGCATTCCTGGTTTTAATTTTTGAGGATAAATTCAATCTATGAGCTTTGCCAATGACAGCATTTCTACTAATGCCACCAATTATTTCAGCAATCTGACTTGCTGTATTTCCTTTTCCCCAAAGCTCTTTTAATTTATCAACTTTTTCTTCGTTCCAACTCATAATCTATATTTAGCATGTTAATTAATATAATAACTATATATAGATCACACAGGATCAAAAAAAAGACAATGGATTTTTCTGTTTTATACACACCTTTTTTAAAATTTATATATGATTACTTATGGTTGAATTGAATAAAAAATATCACATCGGAGTTAAAAAGTTTGGCTTTGTAAATTGGATTGGCTTTAAAAGCCTATGGCTTAAAGAGTGCAACAGGTTTATGGCAGTTTGGCAACAAACTTTGCTATCTCCACTTGTTTCAAGTTTATT
>ENA-OSJC01004043-OSJC01004043.1-marine-metagenome-genome-assembly--contig:-NODE-4043-length-10219-cov-3.148787_pt1 | contig 10219 bp, 8 predicted proteins | sample MGYA00237885_ERZ534234 | MGnify/ENA primary metagenome ERZ534234 (study PRJEB26413, sample SAMN06343907) | marine metagenome | isolation source: coastal waters | place: Atlantic Ocean: West Antarctic... | reverse complement strand
AAAACAAAAAAAAAAAATTAATTATCAAAAATATGGAAATGTTTTAAATGAAAAAAAAATTTTAGATTTTATAAAAGATACTAAACCTAATAAAATTATTTATTTAGCTTCGCAACCAATTGTTAAAATAGGCTTAAAAAATCCAAGAGAAAATTTTTTAATTAATAACATTGGACTTATAAATTTTTTTGAATCTTTAAGAAAATCTAATATAAAATATTTAAAAAAAGTTATAATATTTACATCAGACAAAGTTTATGAAAATCTAGATAATAATAAAAAATTTATTGAAACAGATAATTTAGGAGGTTCTGATCCCTATAGTGCGTCTAAGGCTTGTCAAGAAATTATTAGCACATCATATTTTAACAGTTTTTTTAAAAACAAATTTGAAATGATAACCTTAAGAGCTGGTAATATAATTGGTGGAGGTGACTGGGCAGAAAATAGAATCATACCTGATCTAATAAGATCTTTATTCCATAAAGAAAAATTACATATTAGAAATCCTGAAAGTGTAAGACCTTGGCAGAATATCTTAGATGTGTGTGGAGCAATTGATATAATTTTAAGAAATAAAATAAATAAGAAAGTGATAGTAAGTTATAACATAGGAACTCTTAATAATAAAAAATATAAGGTGAATAGTCTTGAAAAATATTTTGACAGTTTCTTTAATATAAAATCAAAAAGAACTGATAAAACTAAAAATACAACATTTAGTGAAAAAAATTTTTTATCAATTAATTCTAAAAAAATATTCCAGGATTTAAATTTTAAAAATATTTTAACTTTTGAGTCTTCTAATAAGTTAACATGTGAATGGTATAAAGATTATTATAATAAAAAAAATATGGTTGAAACAACAAACAAACAAATTAGTTTTTATAAATCAAAATTAGAAAATTAATTGCACAAATAAATATTTTTATTAAATTTTTTTTCTTTTTCATTAAATAATATTTCAATAACTCTGAGATAATCCTTTGATTTTGCTTGTAAACATAGCTCATTCTTTGAAAAATTTTTTCTAATAAGCGGAAAACCTTTCAACAGCTCATACTCACCATAACCATAATTTCAGTTGGGATATTGTTTAAGATCTTTGACATTAATTACTAATAAATTAAATATTATGACTAATCAACTACCATAAAAAAGCTAAATTTTTATTTTATAATTAATGATAAGCTATTTAATCAAATTTAGTATAAATTTTTAATCTATATAAAACTATATTAATGTAATAAAAATAATTTTATGATATTAAGTAATTATAATTTACGGTTCAAATATGAATAAAGAAACTAACAAATTAGATAACATATTCTCTTCCCCAATCTGGATATCGCAAATAAGTAATCATAAAAATTTAAATTCTAAAATGCATAAATTTATTAAAGATATGCAGAAAGCTGATCCTGCTGGACTTACAAAATCAAATCTAAAAGGATGGCATTCTAATGATTTTGATTTAGATGCAGAAGAACCTAGATTATTTGTGAATTCTATTTCTTCTAGTCTAAATCAAGTATTTATTGATATGGGATGGGATACAGAAAACCAAGAGGTTAAAATTACAAGCATGTGGTCAATTATAAATAAAAAAAACTCTACTAATGCTAGGCATATACATTCAAATAATTACATAAGCGCTGCATACTATGTGAAAGCTCCAGATAAATGTGGTGACATTGTTTTTCACGATCCAAGATCCGCTGCCGTCTTTAGGCACCCTAAAATATCAACTCCTAATAAGTTAAATTCTAATGTATTTACTATAGAACCAAAAGATGGCTGTTTAGTCCTTTTTCCTAGTTATTTACATCACTCTGTGGACTCCAATAGATCAGACGACGAAAGAATAGTAATAAGCTTCAATATTGATTTACGTATTAAATAATATTTTATAATTATTAAAATTCTATTCAATAACTAAAAAAAAGATAAAAGTTTCGCCTTCCTTATTTTTAAGTAAAAGCTTACCAAAAAAAATTTGAAAAAACATTAAAATATATATTTTAATTTTTAAAAATACATTTTTATCTGTTTTGTATGGATAGTCCCATAATCCATCACTTGCAGATTTTTTTATACATAATTTTTGATTTTTAAAAAAAAGTTCCCACTCTTTATATGACTTTAAATTAATATGAGTTATGTCTGTATAAGCTATCCATTTTTCTTTTTTTAAAATATTAGCTAATCCATTTTTTGCTGGAGTAGAAACTAAAATAGATCCATTTTTTTTTAAAATTCTTTTAAATGAACTAAAAATATTAGTTAAATCATCATCTTTAACATGCTCAATAACATGTAATGATACAATTAAGTCTACAGAATCACTATCTATTTGATTCAAGTTATTTATAATTTTAGATAATGGTGAGTTTTTAATGGCTTCATTTCTGGCATAATCACTTAATTCAAATCCAAACGTATTTTGAATATTACTAATTTTTGACAATCTTTTTAAAAAAAATCCTGTACCACATCCATAATCCAAGACTACTTTTGGTTTAAAATAATTTTTTACTATGTTGGAATAAAAAAAAAGACCAATTCTATCTTTTTCTTGTTTATTATTATTATAATATTCTTCATTAAATGAAGTCAAATTATCTCCTGCTCTTTTTAATTTTCATTCATATTTAAAGCATTTAAAAAAGCATTTTGAGGAATGTCCACTTTACCAAATTGTCTCATTCTTTTTTTACCTTTTTTTTGCTTATCAAGTAGTTTATTTTTTCTTGTAACATCCCCACCATATAATTTTTGAGTTACATCTTTTCTAAAAGAGGCTACAGTTTCTCTTGCTATTATTTTACCACCGATAGCAGCTTGAATAGCTACTTTAAATTGATGGCGTGGTATCAAATCTTTTAAACGCTCACATAATGCGCGCCCTCTTGCTTGGGATCTATCTCTATGAACAATTAAGGAAAGTGCATCAACAGGGTCTCCATTAATCATTACTGAAACCTTAACTAAGTCATTTATTTCGTATCCTGTTATTTCATAATCAAAACTTGCATAGCCCTTTGTTATAGACTTGAGTCGATCATAGAAATCAAAGACAACCTCATTTAATGGTAATCTATATTCTACCATTGCTCTTGGCCCAGCATAACTTAAATTTAATTGTATTCCTCTTTTTGTAGTACATAAATCTAAAACAGCACCTAAATATTCATCTGGAACAATTATTGTAGCTTTAATCCAAGGCTCTTCAATTGATTTTGTTTTTACTGGATCTGGCATATCTGTTGGATTATGAAGTTGAATTATGTTACCATCGTTCATATTGATCTTATAAACAACCGATGGCGCAGTAGTTACTAAATCTAAATTAAATTCTAATTCAAAGCGATCTCTTATAATTTCTAAATGCAGTAGACCTAGAAAACCACATCTAAAACCATATCCTAGTGCTGGACTAACTTCAGGTTCATATGAAAAACTTGAATCATTTAAGGCAAGCTTAACCATGCTATCTCGCATATGTTCATATTCATCTGAATCAACTGGAAACATACCGCAAAATACGACAGGTTGTGAAGGCTTAAATCCAGGTAATGCGTTAGCAGTGGGATTTTTTTCATCTGTAATTGTATCTCCAACTTTACAATCTGAAACACTTTTAATACCTGAATTTATAAAACCAATTTCGCCAGGTCCAAGTTGATCTACCTCAGTTGGTTTTGGTGAAAAAATTCCTACCCGATCAATTGTATGTGTAACTCCTGCTGCCATGAATCTAATTTTTTGATTTTTTTTCAATTGTCCATTAATAACCCTGACTAATACAACAACGCCTAAATAACTATCATACCAACTATCTACTAGCATACATTTTAAAGACTCTTCCATTTTTCCTATTGGTGCAGGAAGCTCTTTTACAATTTTTTCTAATAACTCTTTAATACCTACTCCAGTTTTTGCTGATACTAATGCTGCATTCTGAGCATCTATTCCCAATATTTCTTCAATCTGATCTTTTATTTTTTGTGGTTCAGATGAGGGTAAATCTATTTTGTTTAATACGGGCAATATTTCATGGTTATTATTAATTGCCTGATATGCATTTGCTAAAGTTTGAGCTTCAACACCTTGAGTTGAGTCTACAATTAAAATTGAACCCTCGCAAGCTGCTAGAGACCTTGACACTTCGTAAGCAAAATCAACATGACCAGGAGTATCCATTAAATTTAAAATATACTCTTTATCATCATTAGATTTATAATTTAGGCGAACAGTTTGTGCTTTAATTGTAATGCCTCTTTCTCGCTCCAATTCCATAGAATCTAAAACTTGCTCCTTCATTTCTCGGTCAGTTAAACCACCACAAAATTGTATTAATCTGTCAGCTAAAGTTGATTTCCCATGATCTATATGAGCTATAATGGAAAAATTTCTGATTCTATTTAACGATGTCATTATTGTCTTAACTTTCCTTCAAAAGAATTTGAAACAAGATCAATAATACTTGAAGATAAGTTTTCAATCTCTTTATCAGTAAAAGTTTTTTCTTGGGGCTGAAGAGTAACTTTAATTGCTATACTTTTTTTGTTATCAGGCAGTTTTTCTCCTTCAAATATATCAAAAATAACAACACTTTTAATGATATTTTTATCAATTTTTTTTATCTTATTAATAATATCAATACCTTTGATATTTTGAGGAAATAAAAAAGCAAAATCTCTTTCCACTAATTGAAGAGAATTATTATCATAAGCTTTTTTTGTTGAGATTTTTTTAATTTGAAATTGATCTAATTCGTCAACAAATATCTCAAAACCACATACAGTTGTTTTTATATCAAATCTTTTTAATATTAATGGGCTCAGCTCTCCAAAATTAGCAATGATATTTTTTCCCAATCTTAATTGAGCTGATTTACCTGGATGATATATTTTATTTTGTAATGTTTCATGTTGAAGTTTTTCAACAGGGACATTGAGTTGCTCTAAAACATAAAATACATCACTTTTAACATCGTAAACATCAGTTATTCTTGTTTCATTATTCCAAGATGGATTAATAGATAAGCCGTATTGAATTCCAGAAGCGACCATTATCTGATCATTATCATTTACGCCAAAAAAATTAGGTCCAACTTCAAACAATTTACCATTCGTATAATGTCTTGATATATTTATATTAATTGCAGATAATAAATTTGGGAATGTGGAGGGTCTCATTGCATTCAAATCACTACTAATAGGATTTGTAATTCTAATAGAAGAGTTATTAGTAAGAAAATCAGCTTCATCACCATCCATAAATGAATAGGTTACTGTTTCTAAATAACCTCTATTAGCTATTAAGCGTTTAGACTTATAAAAACTTTTTAAATTAGGGCTTAGAACTTCTTCATTTTTATTTATAATTTTTGATAAAGAAATTGGTTTAATTTTCTCAAAACCATAAATTCGAATAATTTCCTCAACAATATCAGCTGATCCTTCTATATCTGGCCTAAAAGAAGGAATAATGATTTCAATATTTGAGTCTTTTAAATGAGTACATTTAAAACCTAATTTTTCCAAAATACTTATCTGTTCTATAAGTTCGATATTAATTCCACCATGTGTTAGGGTTAAATTAATATCATAATGAATAGTTTTTAATTGCTTATTTTCAACTTTATCAGAAACTATTTCACTGGCCTCACCTCCACATAAATCTAATATCATTTCAGAAGCTATATCAACACCCCATTCAATTGAAGTAGAATCAACACCTCTTTCAAAACGATACCTTGCATCACTTTGAAGATTCAATTTTCTTCCTGTTTTAGTGATATTAATAGGATTAAACAAAGCGACTTCTAAAAAAACATTTTTGGTATCTGCTGAACATCCACTATCCAAACCACCCATTACCCCACCTATACCATGAAGATTTTTATCATCACTAATAACTATCATCTCACTAGATAGAGAATATTCTTTTTCGTCTAATGTTTTACATTTTTCATTCTGTTGAGCTTTACGTATTGTTAAATTTCCACTTAGTTTATCAGCATCATAAACATGAAGTGGTCTCCCGAGATCAAAAGTTACATAATTAGTAATATCAACCAAAGAACTTATAGGTCTTAATCCTATTAAATTTAATCTTCTTTTTAACCAGTCTGGACTTTCTGTATTTTTGACATTCTTAAAAAGCCTACCAGACACACCTAAGCACAAATGATCTTCTTCTTTATCAAATTTTCTAAACCACTTTATATCACTTAAAAAATCACCCTTAATTTTATTAATTTTTAATTCTTTCAAAGATCCTAATCCTGCTGCTGCTAGATCTCTTGCCACTCCTCTCACCGATAAACAATCAGATCTATTAGGGGTTAAATTTATTTCTATTACTGGATCATCAAAACCATATAAGACTGAGGCAAGGTCTCCTACTTTATGGTCTCCTTTTAATTCTATAATCCCATCATGCTCATCTGAAATACCTAACTCTTTCTCTGATAAAAGCATCCCACAAGATTCTACTCCTCTTATTTCTGATTTTTTAAGTTTAACTTTTGTACCTGGAATATATGTATTTTCTGGAGCAAATATGCCCATCATTCCTGCTTTTGCATTTGATGCTCCACAAACTACTTGGAAGTTTCCCTGTATACTTTCCACATTACAGATCTTTAGTCTATCAGCATTGGGATGTTTATCGGCACTTAAAACCTTGGCGACAGTAAAATTTTTAAATTCTTCAGCTTTATTTTCTATATGCTCAACTTCCAAACCTATATTTGTCAATGCGTCTGAAATAACTTGAAGTTCAGCAGACGTATCTAAATGATCTTTTAGCCAACTAAGAGTAAATTTCATTCTATATTCCTGTTGAGGATGTAAAATCTAAAGGATTAAAACCATAATGATTTAACCATCTAAAATCACTTTCAAAAAAAGTTCTTAAATCAGTAATTCCATATTTTAACATTGATAAACGCTCAATTCCCATCCCGAAGGCAAATCCCTGGTATTTAATTGTATCTATATTACAGTTTTGAAGAACTTTTGGATTAACCATTCCACATCCTAAAATTTCTAACCACTGATCACCTTCGCCAATTTTAATAACATTATCTTTTTTTGTAAATGCTATATCCATTTCTGCACTAGGCTCGGTAAAAGGAAAATAACTAGGTCTAAAACGATATTTTAAATTTTTAATTTCAAAAAATTCTTTTAAAAAATCAATTAAGCAGCCTTTAAGATGCGCCATATTTGATGATTCATCAATTAATAAACCTTCTACTTGATGAAACATTGGAGTGTGTGTAGCATCATAATCGCTTCTGTAAGTTCTTCCAGGCACAATAATTCTTATGGGAGGTTCTGAATTCAACATTGTTCTAACTTGAACAGGGCTTGTATGTGTTCTTAAAACCTTATCATCAATATAAAATGTATCTTGCATTTCTCTTGCAGGATGATGTTCTGGTATATTTAATGCAGTAAAATTATTAAAATCTGATTCAATATCAGGTCCATTTTTAACTGAAAAACCCATTGATCCAAATATTTCTATAACTTTGTATATAGTCTGGCTGATTGGATGGATTTTACCTGTATTAAAATTTCTTGGGGGCAATGAGATGTCAATTTTTTCTTTCTCTAATTTCTCATTAAGAGCTTTGTTTTCAAGATCACTCTTTTTATTCTGTAATTCTTTTTCAAACAAAGATTTAAAAATATTAAGTTCCTGACCTTTAATCTTTTTTTCTTCAATAGATAAAGAAGATAAAGATTTCATTTCAATAGAAATTAAACCTTTTTTGCCAAGATATTGAATACGTATTTTCTCAATATCATCTATTGAAGACGCTCTATTAATCTCTTCTAAAACAATATTCTTATCCAAAGATAAAGACATGAACCTATATATAAATTAACTAGCGAGAAAAAACTAGTTAGCAGATTGAGCTTTTTCAACCAAAGCTTTAAAAGCCTCGGGTTGATTCACTACTAATTCAGCTAAAATTTTTCTATCAATTTCAATTGTTGCTTTTTTTAAGCCATTAATAAATTGCGAATATGTCATTCCATGCATGCGTACGCCTGCATTTATACGCTGAATCCATAATCCTCGAAAATCACTTTTGCGTTTTCTTCGGTCACGATAAGCATATTGCTGAGCTCGCTCAACTGCTTGAACCGCAACTCTAAATACATTTTTTCTTCGGCCATAATAACCTTTTGCACGTTTAATTACTTTTTTATGTCTAGCTCTTGCTGTAACTCCCCTTGATACTCTTGCCATAAACTATCTCCTACTTATTATAAGGCAACATATGATCAATTCTTGCAGAGTCTCCTGGAGACATGATACTTGATCTTTTTGTATTGCGTATAAATTTATTTGATCTTTTGCTCATCCCGTGACGTTTACCAGCGGGCTTAAATTTTATTTTTCCAGTTCCTGTACGAGAAAAACGTTTCTTAATACTACTTTTAGTCTTTAGCTTGGGCATTTGATCTCCTTAATATATTAAAGTTAAATCGTCAGGCTGCCCCGCAGGCCATGACTGATTAAAAATGTCTTATAGACAAAATACTTAGTTCAAGCAACTAACTTATAAAATTATTTAGCTAATAATGGAACTAATATCATCATAATTTGACGACCTTCATTTTTAGGATGCACTTCTACCTTGGCAATTTCTGCAACCTGACTAATCAATTTTTTAAGCAAAATCCTACCTAAATCTTGATGTTCCATTTCTCTACCTCTAAATCTCATAGAAACCTTAACTTTATCACCGCCGGCTATAAATTTAGATAATGCCTTAACTTTTACTTCATAATCATGCGTATCAATTCCAGGACGCATCTTAATTTCTTTAACTTCAATTATTTTTTGTTTTTTCTTAGCTTCTTTTTTGCTCTTTTGTTCTTTATATTTCAATTTTCCATAATCTATTATTTTACAAACAGGGGGTTTAGCATCTGGAGAAACCTCTACTAAATCATAACCCTCATCTTCTGCATGATTTAAAGCTTCACGTATACTTATTATGCCTAATTGTTTGCCAGTGGATGAAATTACCCTAACATCACTTGCAGTAATTTGCTCATTAGTCCGTGGACCAGTATCTTTTTTAGCTCTATAATTTAATGCCAAAACTATACTACTCTAAAAATGTGGAAAAATGCTTAACTAGCATTTATTAAATTATGTCTTTTTTCATATATTATAAGTCGATATAATTGGATTTAAAGAAGTTTTCAAGTATTGATTTTATAAATAATACATAGTTAATGAAATACTGAGTATAATATATAATTTAATAATAACTTGTAACTCTGTCAAAAATAATCATTTTCCTATTGATCAATAAGAAAATTTAATCAATTGTCATTAAGATATGAAAATATGTGTTTCAAGAATAGATAAAATGGGAGACATGATCTTGACTCTTCCAGTTATTAAAACAATTAAAATAGAAAATCCTAATGCAGAGGTGCATGTACTTTCTTCAGAATTGAACTTCAAGATCATTAAAGATCTTCAATATATTGATAATATGTATGTTATTAAGCCTTCAATATTCTCTTTTTTTAAAGAATTAATAGATATTAGAAAAAATCAATATGATTTATTTTTAAATTTTTCCCCCTCTTTAAAAAGTTTCTTTTTATGTCTATTGTCTAAATCACTTAAAAAAAGTTCATTAATTTTAAAATCTAGGTACAAAAATAGACATTTATCTAAAATATTTACAATTATTTTGGGAAAGATTTTTTTTAATAATTTAATTATTGTCAATAGATATAAAAATCTTATAAAAAATACAGAGATTCATCAAACTAAAATGATGTTTAATCTTTTAGAAATTAATAAAATACAAAATAATATCTTAACGAAAATTGATCTAAAATTACCTAATAAAAAAATAGATTTCAAAAATAAAATTATTACACTACATTTATCAGAAAAATGGATAAATCCATATTATTCTGAAAACAATTTTATACAATTACTAGAAATGATAATTTTAAAAAATTATCAAATTATTCTAACAACTGATAATTTATCAAGAAATAAATTTCATAAAATTTTTCAGAAATTTAAAATATATGATCATCTTGATGAGAAAAAAATAATTGCTTGCAAAGACATAGTAATTCTTGATAATCTTAATTATCAATCTTGGTTAAAAGTAATATACTCTTCTTCTAAAGTAATAACACCCGAGTGTGGTTGC
>ENA-OSJC01004042-OSJC01004042.1-marine-metagenome-genome-assembly--contig:-NODE-4042-length-10221-cov-18.943415_pt1 | contig 10221 bp, 11 predicted proteins | sample MGYA00237885_ERZ534234 | MGnify/ENA primary metagenome ERZ534234 (study PRJEB26413, sample SAMN06343907) | marine metagenome | isolation source: coastal waters | place: Atlantic Ocean: West Antarctic... | reverse complement strand
TATTGCTTTTTGATAATGAGCTCCTTCCATTTCTAATCCAATTACATTCCATGTCGAATCATGAAAAAACTTTAATAGATCTTTATTTTGTAATGATGTTCCTAAAACTGAAACCATTGTTCCGTCAAAAACCTGAACACCAAAACCTTCTAAATCTTCTTTCGCTAACTCATTTTTAAAAGGGTAATTATCTGCTGTACCCTCAAAAATATGTGCTGAAGGAATCATAATATCTCCTTTACTACCCTCTAAAATACCTGCCTTACCCATTATTGAAACTGACTCTACATCAAGATGGATATTTCCTCCTTTAGTTTTATAAGGTTTTAACAACTCATCCATTGTTTCATATGCTTGTTCTCCAAAAGCATAGTCCATTACAATAATTACAGGATGTTCATCTTTAATGTTTTTCTTTTTTAACGATGTAACCTCACTATTTATTTCACTTGTATCAATAATTTGCACATTTATATTTGTCCCCGAAGTATCTTTTAAATAAATCAAACCATTTTTTGATGCAAAATCTTTTACTATTTTTTGTAATGGTTTGCTATTCACATCACTCATCAACTCAAAAAGCTCAAAATTCTTTGCTTTTTTAGCCTCTTTTGGTAAAGCTTTTTCTGCATATATAGAATTTAATACACTGTGCATGTTAGCACTTATTATGTGTATTGGTCTATTAATTAAATTATTTTCTAGCAATGTTTTTTTAATATTGTCAGCCCAAATTTCACCATAAATATGATGTCCAATTTCCTCAACTAAAACAGAGCTAAATGTAACAGAACGCTTTTTTCCCTCACACGCTTCATTAATTGCTAATTTTCCTAACCAATAAATTAGTTGAAAAAAACGATGTGGGTTCTGGTCAGTAGAAAAGGTGAAATAAACAGTAGAAACCTCGCTATATGTCCTACCTAAAATATTACCTAAATGTGCAATTGTTAATTCTATTTCTTTATCTGATAGTTTCTTTTGATTTAAAACAACTTCTTCCAAGTTTTTCCATTCTCTGGTAAAATCTTTTCCTTGATTAATACTAACACGTTCATATATCTTGTGTGATTCTATAAATAAAAATGTAAGATGAGTTAGAATATCATAAATTTCAGATCTACCTCGAGTGATCTCGATATTCATCTGGTTTTTATCAATTCTATAACAATTTCTTCTCCTTTTTGGTGGAATTATTGTTTTAAAATGAGAATTTTTATAACCCTCGTCTGCCGTTAAATTAATAAACTGACATTCCTCTAAGCCTTCTGGCAATCGCTCTATAACGTAAACTAACCCATTTAATTCCAACCTTTCCTCTGAAATAGATCCATATATTTCTGGACGTAATAGTAATAGAGACTTTCTCAAAGTCTCACCAGACACCCCCATTGGCTTATAAAAACCTCTACTAAATAAATGTCGCATAGAAATATATAATTTTTCTATAGCGTTTGTAGACTCTTGGGCTCTTGTTCTGACTATTTTTTTTGATTCCATCATTATAAATTATTTATTCAAAGGTACTAATTCTATTTACTTATTTTCCGGCCAATATTCTTATATAGTTCAGAATATTACTTCCTAATTGAAGCGCTTATGAGTTAGTATATCTTACTTTAACACTAATGTGACTAATTTATTCTATTTTTAGAATGCTCAATAAAAAGTGTTAATAATGTGTTCATTTTAGAATACACTTCTTCATATTTTATTTCTTCTGTTCCTATATAAGAAATCATAAAAATATAAGGTTCTTCAATCTGATCGTAAACAATTCCTTTTTGCAAACGATAGGATTCTCTCATTAATCTTTTGATTCGATTTCTATCTACCGCCAATTTAAAGTTTCTTTTTGGAACAGAGACACCAATTTGTGCTGGAAAATCTGATGTATGCTCTGTTTGAATATACATCATTCTTAACGGAAAAGATTTTACAGAATTTCCACTCTGATATAATTTCTCTATTAATTTCTTACTTTTTAAGCGCTCAAGTTTACCTAAAGTGTTCTTCATTTTTACAAACTTAAAAGAAAACAATAACTTTTTATCAATTTCCAATCGTTAACTTCACAAAAGTTACGTATTTTAACTAAGTGCTTGTTAATTATTTTTAGGCTTGCATTGTTAAATATCAAACAATATTTAATAGATTTGTTGAGATTTATCAAATTACATAAAAACTCTTTATGAAACCAGACTTATTTCAAGCACCCGATTATTATAATATTGATGATTTATTAACAGAAGAACACAAGTTAATCCGAGAAGCAGCGCGCGATTGGGTAAAACGTGATGTTTCTCCTATTATAGAAGAATATGCTCAAAAAGCAGAATTCCCAACTCAAATAATTAGTGGCTTAGCTGAAATTGGTGCTTTTGGCCCTTATATACCTGAAGAATATGGTGGTGCTGGCTTAGATCAAATTTCTTATGGATTAATTATGCAAGAAATAGAACGTGGAGACTCAGGTGTTCGTTCTACTGCTTCTGTTCAATCATCCTTAGTAATGTATCCTATTTTTCAATATGGAAACGAACAACAACGTAAAAAGTATCTACCAAAATTAGCCTCTGGCGAATGGATGGGGTGCTTCGGTTTAACAGAACCAAATCATGGATCAAACCCGGCTGGTATGACAACTAATTTTAAAGATATGGGAGATCATTATCTTTTAAATGGTGCAAAAATGTGGATTTCTAATGCCCCTTTTGCTCAGGTTGCAGTTGTTTGGGCCAAAAATGAAAAGGGAAGAATTCATGGTATAATTGTAGAACGTGGAATGGAAGGTTTTTCTACTCCAGAGACTCATAATAAATGGTCGCTGAGAGCATCTGCAACTGGGGAATTAATTTTTGATAATGTAAAAGTTCCAAAAGAAAACTTGTTGCCAAATAAATCTGGACTAGGAGGTCCATTAGGATGCTTAGATTCTGCAAGATTTGGAATCGCATGGGGCGCAATAGGTGCCGCTATGGATTGCTATGACACTGCATTAAGATATGTAAAAGAACGCGAACAATTTGGAAAACCAATTGGTCAATTTCAACTTCAGCAGAAGAAATTAGCAGAAATGATTACTGAAATTACTAAAGCGCAATTATTAGCATGGCGTTTAGGGGTGCTAAAAAATGAAGGTAAAGCAACTTCTGCACAGATTTCTATGGCAAAGCGAAACAATGTAGATATGGCAATTAAAATCGCCAGAGAAGCAAGACAAATGTTAGGAGGAATGGGAATTACAGGTGAATATTCCATCATGCGACATATGATGAATTTAGAAAGCGTAATTACTTATGAAGGGACACATGATATACATCTTCTTATCACTGGGCTTGATGTTACCGGATTAAATGCTTTTAAATAAACTTCTCTTTTGGACTCCAAAAAAAGTAGATTATCTAAAAAAATACTCTAATTTTCAAGTAGATTAATTAATTATTTCATATTAATTTGAAGTTTTTTAATAATATAGATAATGTACGATACTTTTCATCTGCTTCAGAAATATCTGAAAAAGTTTGGAAAGAATTAAACTGTAATAAAAGCCTTTACTTTCATAAAGATTATTTAATCTCTATAGAAGAAAATAACCCGGAAATAAAATTTGCCTATCTTATCTTATTAGATTCTAAAAAAAGAGCAATCTCATTTGCTTCATTACAAATTGTTAATTTTTTTATTGATGATATTAAAAATGATCTTGAGTATTTAATTAGAAAACTCAAAAATATAGGTAGGAAACTGAACTTGATCCCCAAAAAAAAACCACTAAAAATATTAATTTGTGGAAACACTTTTGTTAGTGGAGAGCATGGTATATTTATTAAGGACGATCAAAATAAAAGACTCGTAATTAAAGAATTAGCAAAAGCAATTTTAAACTACGTAAATAATGATATTACTCTAAAAAAGGAAGTTGATCTTTTCTTGCTAAAGGATTTTTTAAACGAGTCAACTCATATTGCTAATGCTCTAAAAGACTTTAATTATAATGCTTTTTTAGTAGAACCCAATATGCGTTTAGATTTACACAAAGATTGGAAGATTTTTGATGATTATTTATTTTCATTAAAAACAAAATTTAGGGTTAAAGCTAGAAAAGCGCTTCAACTAAGTTCTTCTTTAAAAATTGAAAATATAAATGAAGAAAATATATTAAAGTTACTGCCGGAAATGACAACTCTTTATAAAAAAGTGTCTTCTAAAGCTGATTTTAATTTAGGCGACTTTAATCTAAAAACCTACATTAGTCTTAAAGAAAAATTACAGGATAATTACATTATTAAGTCTTACTCTTTAAATGGAAAAGTTGTTGGGTTTATGTCTTGTATTGTCAATCATAATTCTTTGGACGCTCATTTTGTAGGTATTGATTATTTGATAAATAGAAAATATGCTATTTATCAAAGAATGCTTTATGATTATATAGAAATTGCAATTAATAAAAAAAAGAAATATTTAAATTTTGGAAGAACTGCCAGTGAAATAAAAAGTTCTGTCGGTGCAATTCCTCAAGATTTGACAATGTATATTCGTCACAAAAAGTCAATAAAAAACAGGATCTTAAAGTTATTTTTACAAAGAATAGAGCCAACCCCTTTTCATCAAAAATTTCCTTTTAAAAAATAATTAGTAATGAAAAATGTTAATGATTTAATCGATTTATTAAACTTAGAGCAAATAGCCTCAAATACCTTTAAAGGCATTAGCAAAACTATTGGAAGTCCTAATGTTTTTGGAGGACAAGTTCTAGCACAAGCTTTGAATGCGGCAAATAGAACTGTTCCAGAAGAACGCATTTTACATTCTTTACATTCTTATTTTTTAGAAGCTGGAAAACTAGAAGTTCCTATTATTTTTATAGTAGAAGAAATGCGAGATGGTGGAAGTTTTTCTACAAGGCGAGTAAAGGCGATGCAAAATGATGTTATTATTTTTATTTTAGCAGCATCTTTTCATAAAATTGAAGCAGGTTTTGAGCATCAAAAAGCAATAAAAAAAAATATTAAGCAACCAGAAGAATTAATTAGTTGGAATGAAATTGTCGATCAATTTGGTGATTTTATTCCAAAAAATATGAGAGCTTTTCTAAGCATAGAAAGACCAATCGATTTTAAACCTACGGTTATACCTAACCCTTTAGACCCTCAAGATTTACCTGCTCAAGACAATATTTGGTTTAAGTTAAAGGGTGATTCTGTAGGACTAGACAGAAAAATGAAACAACAAATCCTTACTTATATTTCTGATTATAATGTTTTAAATGCAGCAATAAACCCTAATGCAAGTAAGGCTAATTTTGGTAATTTACAGACTGCAAGTTTAGACCATTCTATGTGGTTTTTTAGGGATTTTGACTTTGATGATTGGATGCTATTTTCCTCAGAATCTCCTAACTCATATGGTGCTAGAGGGCTTTCAAAAGGAAATTTATTTACCCGAGATGGTAAATTAATCGCATCATTTGCGCAAGAGGGATTAATAAGACCTTTGAATTAATTTAGAGTAGTAGAAAAATCTAATTTTTTACTTTCCGTTAAAGGTATTCATTGTATTTGCTAACCCTGCAGTACCAAAAGAAGTTATTGCCTTTTCCGTCAACGGCATACGCTCTATTAATTGACTAGTTTCTTCTTTGTTCCACTCTCCTAGAACAAAATCAGCTTGTCTCCCTTTACTATAATTACCCCCAACACCAAAACGAAAACGAGCATACTCTTGGGTATTCAGTTTTTCTTGAATATCTTTAAGACCATTGTGACCGCCTGCAGACCCTTTTGCTTTTATACGAATCACTCCAAAATCAATATTTACATCATCTGTAACAATTAGCATATTTTCAATTGTAATATTTTCCTTTTGTAACCAATATTTTACCGCTTTACCACTTAAATTCATAAATGTACTTGGCTTTAATAATACAAATACCCTTCCTTTAAATTTAAATATAGCGATATCACCTAGTTTATCTGTTTCGAAAGTTACATTATGCTCCTCTGCTACTTCGTCAAGAATTTTAAAACCTATATTATGGCGGGTGCTAGTGAATTTTTCACCAATATTTCCTAAGCCTACAATTAAGTATTTTTTCATAATAGTTTTTTCACAATTAACTTTTGATCGAAATAATTTAGAAAAAAAGTTAGCTAAATTCATTTCTCAAAAGTACTAAAATAAAAAAAAGCGTTACTGAACGTAACGCTTTTTTCTAAATATGTTTCAAAACTTATTCTGCAGCCGTTGTTGCCGCTTCTGAAGTTTCTGAAGTTTCAGCTGCTGCTGCTGCTGCTGCTGCTTCTTCTTCTTCTTCTTCTGCACTAGCATTACGAGAAGTTCTTACCTGAACAACTACTGTATTCTCTGGATGCATAAAAATGTAGTTTTTAGTTTCTAAAGATGTAACTACTAATTTACTACCTATCTTCAATGAAGAAATATCTGCTATTACAGCATCTGGTAAGTTAGCAGGTAAAGCTTTTACTCTTAACTTACGGTTTGTAAAACGTAAAGAACCTCCATTTAAAACTCCAGGCGATGTACCTATTAATTTAACTGGAATATTCATTGTAATTTCTTTATCATCTATTAACTGATAAAAATCTACATGTAAGATTTTATCAGAAACCGGATGAAACTGAATATCTTGCAGAATAGCTGCAATTTTTTTCCCATCAACATCAAGACTTGCAGTATAAACGTTTGGAGTGTATACCAATTTTTTAAATGCTTTCTCTTCTGCTGAAAAATGCACTGGGTTATCTCCTCCGTATATAACGCAAGGAACCATACCAGCATTACGTAAGGCTTTAGTTGACACTTTACCTACGCTTTCTCTTTTTGATCCTTTAATTGTAATTGATTTCATTACTTTTTTTTATTAAAATTTACATTAAAAATTGTCCACTAATCGAAGTATTGTCCTGCACTTTGCGCATAACATTAGCGAATAGCGGCGCGCAAGATACTACTTTTATTTTAGAAGTAACTCTCTTTAAAGGAATAGTGTCAGAGACTATTAACTCAGTTAATGCAGAGTTTTCTATCTTATCATAAGCATCTCCGGAGAGTATCGGATGGGTACAAATTGCACGCACGCTTATAGCTCCTCTTTCAATCATTAAGTTAGCTGCATGTGCCAATGTCCCCCCAGTATCGATCATGTCGTCAACTAAAATAACATTCTTGCCTTTAACATCACCAATTAATTCCATGTGTGAAATTACATTTGCTTTTTTTCTCTGTTTATAACAAATCACAACATCAGAATGTAAATGCTTGGAATATGCATATGCTCTTTTAGAGCCACCCATATCTGGCGAAGCTATTGTTAGATTTTCTAGATTAAGGCTTTTAATGTAAGGCATAAAAATAGTAGAAGCATACAAATGATCTACTGGTTTTTCAAAAAATCCTTGAATTTGATCTGCATGCAGATCCATTGTCATAATTCTTGTCGCCCCAGCGGTTTGTAATAAATTTGCAACTAATTTTGCCCCAATAGCAACTCTAGGTTTATCCTTCCTGTCTTGTCTTGCCCATCCATAATATGGCATTACAGCAGTTATATGTCTAGCTGACGCTCTTTTCGCAGCATCTATCATTAGTAACATTTCCATTAAGTTGTCTGCTGAGGGAAATGTTGAGCCTATTAAGAAAACCCTTCTTCCTCTTACGGATTCTTCAAATGCTGGTTGAAATTCACCATCATTAAAATGAGTTGTTGTTACTTTTCCTAATTCGTCACCATACTTTTCAGCTATTTTTTCTGCTAATTCTGTACTTTGAGAACATGCAAAAAGTTTTGGGGAAAGTTGATCTTTAGACATTTAGTTGGGTTTTGAGTTGTGTCTTACAAAAATATAAATTATTTAAGGAGTTTGAATAAGAAATTAGAGATTAAAACTAAAAATATTTATTAGATTTGCTTCGCGTACAAAAAAAGGCTCAAGTGGCGGAATTGGTAGACGCGCTGGATTCAAAATCCAGTTCTTTCGGGAGTGTGGGTTCGATTCCCACCTTGAGTACTAAGACCCTTGTTAATCCATTGATTTTCAAGGGTTTTATCTTTTTACACACCTTTATTTGTACGGTTTATGTACGGTAAATTTCATCCTAATTTCATAATAATAATTAATTTTCATTAAAATCCACCTCTTTAAACCCTATTAAAGCTACTAATTTAAAAATAGTTAGCTTTTTTTTCACATCTGAAATAAAAATAGCCATAAAATCTATTATATAATCATAGAGATTCTTCTATTACTAAATATATAATATGAAACAAGTACAATTTTTAGGCTTAACGCCAGAAGAAAACAATCAACCAATCTTTGATTACATCGATAAAAAATTCGATGAGTTACAAAAATCCTTTCAACCAAAGGAAAGAACTGCTTATCTATCAAGACGAGATGTTGCAGAAATGTTCCAAATTGACCTTTCAACAGTGCATAACATGACAAAGCGAGGTGTGTTTAAGAAATATCAAGGGGGTGCTACTGTTAGATATAAACTATCTGAAGTAGAAGGGGCATTTATAAAACTAAATAAATCTTAAGTAGAGGGCAATTTAATGACGTATAAACTAAAAGGGGGCGCAAAAACTACTGCAGTTCGTTTTAAGAAATCCGATGTCTTAAACCTTCTTATTCCATATAGCGATGATACCGTTAGATAAAGTTAAAATAGACAGTTTCAGATTCTATTTACCATTATCTAAAGTAATCGTTAACTCAGATCATAGTGAGTTTATGAGAAAGATAACAAGGGTTAATGAAGACGGAGAAATTTTGAGTGAAGAACTTAAGCTGACACACTTTAATAAAGAAGCAATTGTTTCACCAAAATATGAAGTAATTCGACAATTTGGGAACGCTCCAGACATTGCTATCTCAATTAATAGTAAGTTTTTATTGAGCAAATATTTTACGGGTATAAATAAAGAGACGGTTGATATCTGTTTGGATTTTATTAATGCAGACGGTTTAATCACAATAACCAAAGAAGACTTTTTATCATCCATTCCATTAGATATAGATTTTTGCTTTGATACTTATTTATCTTCTGAAGTTGGAACTATCGAAGAGGTCGTTAGGATATGTAGTTCTTTAACAATTCCTCAAAAGAAGCAACACGCACAATCTTATAATAGGTTAGATAACAAAGGTTATCAATGGGGTATAAGAGAAAAGGTAGGCAAAGCTTATGTAAGAGGACAGTTTTTAAAATACTATGCAAAGGAACTTGAATTAACAAAAAACAAAAAGACAATACCTTTTTTTGAAGCTTATTTAAAAGAACCGTTAACTGGTAACAAACACTTTGAACACGATAGACTCTTAAGGGTAGAAACCACCATTAAAAATAAACCACATTTCAAAACCTATGGATTAGAGATTCAAACCATAAAAGACCTAATTGATTTAGATTTAGATAGTGATGAAGTATTATCATTTTTTAAAAGACCAATGTCAATTTATATGACTGGTTATAAAGAAATAAAACACCAAGTAGAAATGACAATCAATCAAAGAGAGAAGTATTTATTATGTTATATGAAAGCAACCCATAAAGCAATTTCTATGGAACAATCAGTTAGGTTAATTGCATTCGATATGCACCCCCAACATAAGCGTAAAAATAGGGAGTATAGAAACCAATTATATGCCATCATAAATATGCAAGAAGTAGGTAAGAAAACACACCGTCATAATACTGAAAATTGGGCAAGATTTATTAGTGAAATTGAGGGCAAAAACTTGATTCCAAAAAATATGTAATATCCCCTCTTATGATAGAGGGGCTAAAAGACAAAAACTCCGTCACTTTTAATAAGATAAAATCAATCAAATACAATGGCAAATAAAACACAAAATCTCCTTTTTAATTTCATTAGAATTTATACTAATATAGATGACATTCAGAGTCGATTTATCAGCTATAAATTAGAGTTAGAAAATGTAAAGAATATCAACGAAATTAGTGAGGACAAAACACACAATTACACCTTCGATACGGACAGTGGTTTCTTCAAAGTTATAACAGTAAATCTACCATTACCAATTTCTAAAGTAACAAGGATTTAAACACTTTTAATATAGAACCATACTAATAATATTATTGAGTTTTATAATATTGGTTATATTTGAAATAAAAACGGTTATGAAAAAACTATTCTTAATTATTATGATAATGCCTGTTTTAGGAACGAGTTAT
>ENA-OSJC01004039-OSJC01004039.1-marine-metagenome-genome-assembly--contig:-NODE-4039-length-10227-cov-4.672808_pt1 | contig 10227 bp, 24 predicted proteins | sample MGYA00237885_ERZ534234 | MGnify/ENA primary metagenome ERZ534234 (study PRJEB26413, sample SAMN06343907) | marine metagenome | isolation source: coastal waters | place: Atlantic Ocean: West Antarctic... | reverse complement strand
ACTAGCTAACGTCACACTTTTAAATTTGCCTCTCTGGGCTCAGAAATACAGAGGAGCCTAACGAGTATAATGGTTTCTTGAAGTTCGATTCTTCAATACTCTCGAAATAAAGTGTATGAAGCACTCACAGTGTCTTCATTATACTAGAGGTATGTATTTTACCTACAAATGAATAATAACCCCTTACAAGTCTTATACGAGAGTAGTTCGATAATATAAGTGTAACAAATAAAGAATAATAATAATGGAATATAGAGATATAAAATATGAGTATATTGAGTGGACAACTCGATTGGGTGATAGGTGTAATGCCTTTAGTTGTAGCGATAAAACGCTATTTAGAGGAGTTAGTGACTATGTAATGAATCAAACTAAAACACTAGATAAAATGCACTCTATGATTGATTATTATTTGGACAATAGGGCTAAGCTCATTAGAGAAAGAAAAGTCGAACAGTATGTAGCGGAAACATTTTATAGAACACTTAAATATAAAGGAGATTAATGGGTAAGACGAAATTACATATAGAGAAAGCGAAGTACGAAATTGGTGATCCAATAAGTATGCGGTTAAAAAAGAAATTTGATAGACAAAACTTTGACCAAGGTGAAAGCCGATCAGAGTATAAAAGAAAGAAATATGAACACTATAATATAAACGAAAATAATTAATATGAAATTAACTATAGAAGAAATAAACGCTATTGCAGATATATTAGGCGAGAAGATCGGTGACAATTTTAACGACGCTTGTTGGAATATAATTAGTGAAAGAACTGAGAACTATGACTTTCAAGTAAGTGATAATGATGTAAGAGAAATTAAAGTTGAACTAGCAAAGATGTTAACATATAAATAATTACAATCTTAATACGAACAACAATCGATAATATATATGAATTTAAAAAGTAACAATAAATATGAGAAACAATAGAAGAGTAGACGGATACGACTTTGAATTCGTAAGTCAAGACCAAGGTAACGATGAGTTCTACCAATGTAGAGGAGAAGTAATGTATGACGACGATCATGACGAAACACCGGAACCGGAATTATGGGACGCAGCGTTAAAGCTGGAAAGCAAGTTAATTGCCGACGGTGAGAATGCATGTGCTAGTCACAGCGAGAAAGGTTGGGTTGAAGTACAACTATTAAACTAAAGTAAATGACAACAAGTAGAATATTTAAAAGAAAGTGGATAACTAAATACGGAAAATTATGAGTAAAAATGTAGAATTTATAACAAGATTTGTAGAAATATTAGGAGGCGATAACTTCTTACTATGTGATCAAATAGGACAAGACGAATTGTTCGAAATGCAAGATGCAATTGCGCATTTAATAGCGGATAATGCAAACGAAGGTTTAGGGTTAGCAAAGCATATAGCGAGCTTATGTCCTACTTCATTCCAAACATCAAAAGCGTAATGACTATGAAAGAAGCGTGTATCGCTACCACAGAGCTTAGGAAAAAGCAATTTAACGAACATAGAGCATTGCACCGAGGACTAAACGTTGTACGAGGCTTTACTCAAACCGAGTGGGAACAACAACAAACCGGTATGAAGTCGTCTTACGGAGCGAAAGCAAAGAAGCATTCACACAATGCACTATGGAGACATTACTCTGAAAAGATCGAAACATTATAACTTACAAATACAATACGAGTTCTAATCGATAATATATATGAATTTAAAATAATAACAATGATAACTGGAAAATTACAAAGAAGTACTAATAGACTTAACATTAATGGTAGATGGTTTAAACCTTACTTAATCGGTAGTTTACCTCCTACATTCGCATTCAAGTACGATGCAAACGAAGATCAATACGGAATAACAGGGTGGTTCAACCACAAAGGATTAACCTATATACAAGAGTAATATGGCACAAAGAAAAACAACTAGAGTAGAACACGTTTGGCACGAACCTTGCGATAGATGGATTTACATTGAATACTATGACGATCAAATGATAGGATTAAACTATTGTCAAGGCGATGACTATGCGTACTTCAAGCAACATCATTCTAAAGTAGATGAAGGTTTAACTGAATTCTATGAAGTAATGTGTGTAGATTATAACATTGAAAAAATGTCAAACACGAAAATACAGTTCATGAGTAAAGTAATGTGGACATATCATACCGCAACGGTGTTGTCTGACGAGCATATGGAAGTAAATAATACCATAAGAGCTATAGCTAAAAATTATCAATCTTTAAAAAATTCATAATGACGAAAAAAGCACAAACATTAAGCGATATAGCCGACGGCATAGCGGATGTAACACTAGAATTAATGCATGACACGGTCGATTGGCAATTGTCAGACTATCCGCAAGACGGAGATGACTATGAAGTATTGCACCAAAATATATTGAAGTTAGCGATTAAAAAAATGCACGAGTCAATGGCGGGTTACAAAACCTACACGAGCTTTAGTCGATAATATATATGTAACAAAATAAAGGGCTCAACAAGGTATGAACTATAAAATCCGGGAAGCGACAACGGTGGTGAGTTATGGCATGAGAGTTCCAAGGGAGGACAGGTATAGGAGTAGCACTTGATTCGGTAAACGTTTTTACGAGCTGATCAATGCGAAGGTACTACTGACGAGTATGAGGTTCGATTCCTCGCTGTCTACAAAATATAAATTAAATAATTATGAGTAAAACAAGATTTAACGGATTTGAAAACTATTTTATCACCGAAGCATTAAAGCATGCTATCGAAGAATCGGAATTAGAAATCAAAGAATTAATAAAACAGGGTAAGCGACCTATATTCGCCGAGGGTTACTTCGAACTAGTTGGCGGAGAGTTAATCACTAAGATTAATAATATGACTTTAAAGCGAGATCGAAAAGATTTACAAAAGTAATACGAACATCAGTCGATAATATATATGTAAAAACAAATTATGGAAAAACTAAAAATATTAGAAGATTATGCGAGTGTAAGCGAAAACTTATGGTTAGCTCACTCATTAGCTCTCGTTAAAGACGAATGGCAAACGGAAGTATCAAACACTATCCGCGAGCGTGCAGCTAACAAAGCGATGGCTAGAATTATATCCTCAAAAATCGCAGCTCGAGAAGCTAAACGAGATATCGAACAACTAAACACTGGCATTGTAGGTCTCGAAGATCTAGTAATGATTTATAACGGACACAAAAAAGAAATAGAAATATGGTATTACATACAAGAATTAATAGAAAAATCAGGCAAATTATGAGTAAAAATAAAATAACCGAAGAGTTAATCTCTGAGCAAATGTTAAAGCTAGGCTATGACGAAAGCAAATTCGATGACGAAGAATACGTTCAAGAAAAAGTACTTGATCATTACGAAGCATCTATAACCGATACGTGGGCAGATCGCTTGGACTTCTATATGTACGAAGAATCAACATCCGACGGCTATTCAGTGTTTATTGCTACTCATGACCCAGCTAACATCAATATAAATGAAGATGTAAACTACTATGACTCAGACTTTAGCACATATTTAGTAGAAGCTCTTCGATATGGTAATAACGAACCTGAAATATACATCGATACTCCTAGTGAGTGCTGGGTTGGCGACGCTATGTCACAACTATTCGAAGGTATATGTGAAAATATAGAACAAATGGCAATTGATAATTTAATAGATCTAGGATATGACGAAGAATAAAGAAAAAGCAATACCAAAATGGTTTAAAGGAGAAGTATATAGCGAAGGCGACACAGTTACTAATAAATTTAGTGGATCAAGTTATGATTTATCACCGCACGAATTATCAATGTACGATTTTATAATGGGATCTCAATTAATGATGGAAGCTTTGCCTAGAATGGTAACGGAAAAACAAATTAATGACTTTCACAAAGGTTTAAGTTGGTTCCGTAGTGCAAATGTTGATGCTTACTATGTCTTACTAGACTAAATTAAAGTTCTTTGCTTGAAGATAAACGATAACAGACATAACTGAAACTGCAGTTTTAAATGAAAATTATCAAACTGTATCAGCAGTTGTGTTTATTGTAGAGGTTTCAATACTTCATCATCTAATTAGTAGGATAATCTCCAGGAGAAAATGTAGTTGCAATAGCTACTGAAGAATTATATTGAAATTTCATAACTGAAATTTGGACAAAGAACTTTTTAATTTCCCGTGGTGTAATTGGTAACACATCTGCTTTTGGTGCAGACGTTCGAGGTTCGAGTCCTTGCGGGAAAACTATTACAAACATAATACGAATACAAATCGATAATATTAATATATAAAAACAATCAAATTAAACTAAATTAAATTATGAACAAATTAATCTTACCACAACAAGCAGTCAACGTAAACTCAACAGCAATCGACTCAGCTGGCTATATGTACGAGACGTACACAATGCGTTTAACGTTTAAAAACGGCAACAAGTATGACTACAACAAAGTGCCTAACCATGTATTCGAAGGTCTTAGAACCTCTGAATCTAAAGGTAAATTTATTAACAAGTACATTCTAAAACGTTATAGCTTTAAGCAGGTATAACCTATGACTGAACATGAAATAAATAAACTAGCTGAAGCCATTGTCACGAAGATGATGGCTAAACAGAAGGAGTATGACGAAGTGTTCCTTGAAGATATTAAAATTATGGTTGACAAAGATCCTAACGTCGATATTGTTATTGACGATGGCGAATCTAAAATCAGAGATAAGATTGAGCATCTTGAAGAAGAATTAGCAGCCGCAGTAGCTGACGAGAAATTCTATCTTGCCAGTAATATCCAGCAGCAAATAAATAAGTTAAAAGAAAAGTACAATTTATAACATACAAATATAATACGAATACAAATCGATAATATATATGTAACAAACAAAAACAATACTATAATGATTAAGCCAATGCTCGCCTATAAAGTAGGTAAAAAACAAATCGATTACACTATGCCTGTATTCCTACAGCCTAAACTTGACGGCGTGCGTTGCGTTATTACTAAAGACGGATGCTATACGCGTACCGGTAAACAATGGCTTAATGTCGATCACATCGAAGCAGCTCTTAAGCGGTTCTTCATTGACAACCCTGATAAAATTCTTGACGGCGAGTTATATAACCACGACTTACGAGACAACTTCGAGAAGATCATATCTTTAGTTCGTAAAACCAAGCCAACACCCGAAGACCGTGCTGAAGCGGCTGAGCTAGTACAGTTCCACTGTTACGATCTTATCAACGAAGCTAATTACGATATACGCTACGGTAGTATACGTCAATGGTTCTGGTCCTACGGTGCTTACAATAATGATTCAATTATTGTATCTGACAACCGTCTTGTATTATCTCATGACGAAGCATTGCTAATGCATTCCGGTAACTTAGCTCGTGGCTACGAGGGTTCAATACTACGTTTAAACAAACCTTATGAGTGTAAGCGTTCTTATAACTTGCAAAAGTTCAAAGACTTTCACGACACTGAGGCGACGATAGTAGGCTATGTACCTGGCAAAGGCAAACGTACCGGCACAATCGGTAAGTTCGTAATGCGTGATGACGATGGTATCGAGTTCGGTTGTCCTCCTGGCAAAGGTTACAACTACAAAGATTTAGCAAATATTTTGCTCAACATTAACGATTATATCGGTAAGCGTGCAACGTTTACTTATTTCGAACGTACTAAAGCTAATAGCTATAGACATCCACTCTTTAAAACCTTAAGAAATTATGAGTAAACTAATTTGGAAATTGTATAATGAAAACATAATCAGTCTGGAAACAGCTAACATATTATTAGATAAACACTATGAGTAGACAACTATACCAACACATGGTAATAACAAATTCCTTTGGAATTAAAGATAAGATACAAAAACAAATAAAACCATTTAAACCAAGTGCTCCAAAAGCGAGACAATAGGTAGTATAATTTAATAGTAAGAAGCTAATGTCACTAAACGAAAGAAATACAAACTATTTGATGAAACGCAAAGTAATCTATAGGCGTGATCCCATTAGTGACATTCCTACTGAAACATTTGAATGGGGTGCATTCTATCAAGAAGGTACTTATCAATGTTACAACTTGTTTGCATCGAAAGCTAAAATTAATACTTATAAGTCCTTAAAGTGGCATCTATACACACTCTGGTATCTTAACCCTCAGATGAATCCTGATAGCTTTACAGAACTAGCACGAGTGATATGCGATAATATAAATGGATTTGTTACTTTTAATGTATCAGAACAATTAATACAAAGCATGGTATACGATGTTTCACTTATGGATTTAGAAAAACCACCACCAAATAAGCTACGTAAGATAATCTTTAAAGATTTCTGTGGACTAGATATGCGACAAAAGCTATCTATAGTAGGTCAAATGGTTGGACGAAAGAAACTATCAGATTCTGAAATATATGAAGCGATGGTTATGTTGCATGACAACAATGAAAAGATAACAATTACTAAGTTAGCTACATACTTAAAGTGTTCAACACGAACAGTACATAGAAACATAGGTAATGAATTAAAGAAAGAAAAAGAACTATTAAACCAACAATTATGTCAAAGAACCTAGCACAAGATTTTAATGAATGGATGGCTAATATGGGCAACATCCACTACACCGATGATGAAAGAATGTCCAAAGCTTTTCAAATAATAGAAAATTATGAAGAAGTATAATATTCAGAACTATGTAAGATATAAAGAAGATTTAAAAGAGTCTATAAAGTTAATCCCGATGGTTGACTTTAGAAGTTTGCATAGAGATCAAATCATTGTCAAGTTCATGCCTTTAGTCGAGAATCTAGCACGAAAGTTTTCAACTTCACAGCAAGCTTCCGGAGTCTTAAGTATTAATGATTTAATACAAGAAGGTAACTCTGGATTAATTAAAGCTGTTGATCGATTAGACTGGGATCAACTGGATGCGTCTGAAGACATGGAAAAGACTTTGAAATCATTCTTTAGCAAAAGAATTAAAGGAGCAATACGCAGAGCTATAGACATTAACCGAGGTGACATTAAAATACCTGAACACGTACTGACGACTATACGTAACAACCCTAAGGATGACAAGATGGTTGCTATGTTTTTCAACAGTATGTTCTCTAGCTATGATATAAACCCCGCAGATGAGGAAAACTTTGCGTACCAGCTACCTGATAATTCTAAACCGTATAATATTAATTTATTAAATACTTATTTACTAAGTATAATGAAAGAACATTTAACAACTAAACAATACGATGTAGTAAGATTATTTTACGGCTTAGACTGTGAAAAGCAATCAGCTAAACAGATCGCGGAGTATGTATGTATAAGTGTTCCAACAGCTACGGTCATTGTTTCTCAAATTAAAAAAGAAGCAATAGACTATCTAATCGCTAACGTTGACGCTAATCAAGTGATTGATTATCTTTAAGTTAAGCATAAAATACGTAATTATAAATAAGTAACCAATATGAAACTAAATGAAAAACTGGCTACAATCCAGACAAAGTTTAAATCTAAAAAATCTAGGTTTAACTCATTCGGCAAGTACAACTTCAGATCAGCCGAAGACATTCTCGAAGCAACAAAACCCTATCTATTAGAGTTAGGAGTAAGTGTAACAATCACTGAGCGATTAATAGTAGAGTCCAATCAAGACTTTCCTATACTAGAATCTACTGCAGTCATTTCTGACGGAGAAGATTCTATACGTGCTCGTGCAATTGTAGGTGTTGACTTAGCTCAAAAGGGTATGCAAATGCCTCAAAAGTTCGGTAGTGCCTCGAGTTATGGCAAGAAATACGCTCTCGGAAATTTATTTCTGATTGATGACACTCAAGATAGTGATGCGAGTAACAACCACAGCGGTAAAACTGCCAAACCGAAATTAGAAGGAGCAGCATTAACTAAAGCAAAAAGCTTTATAAAATCAGGTGGTAGTCTAGAAGCTATTAAAAAGAAGTATGATATACCAGCTGATGTATTAAAAACACTGTAATGACAAGAGAGGACCAGTTAAACAAGCTAAGAGAAGATGAACACTACTACGGTGAGTTTGGAAAGCAATTTCTAAGTAACTCTGATATTTCAACGCTATTAACAAATCCTTTGTCGCTAGGTCAACGAATGGGACCTATCCCAGCGTTCTTAGTTGGTGGCTATTTTCACACTGCAATTCTTGAGCCTCACAAGCTTAAGAATTTCAAGATAGTTAAGTCAGCATCTAGGAACTCTAAAGCGTACAAAGAGATGTCAGGCGGAGAACTTTGCTTATTAGAACACGAAGCAGACAAAACAGATTTACTAGTAGACACAATGATGTCTAATGAATTCTGTAAGCGTATGATACGTGGTAAAAATGTAGAGTATGAAGTTCCTGGCATAGCCGAAATACACGGCAAATTATGGAAAGGTAAAGCTGATATAATCAATCATGACGAGAAGTTAATTATTGATTTAAAAACTACAGCAGATATTTCTAAATTTCGGTATTCGGCAACAAAGTACAATTACAATAGTCAAGCTTATATATACCAAAAGTTGTTTGGTTATGAAATGATCTTTATGGTTATAGATAAAACAACAAAACAAATTGGTGTATACGATTGCTCAAGCAAGTTCTTATCTTATGGAGAAGACAAAGTTCAAAAAGCAGTTGAAGCTTATGACTTATTTTACAACAATCCGGAGTTTAAACCGGAAAACTATTTTATTAATCAAACATTGTAAACAATTAAATTATGGCAAGTATTATTAAAGCAAGTATCAACTTAGATATGATCGACAAATCTAAAATCTATGTTGGAAAGAAAGGTAAGTATTTACCTGTAACTATTACAATCAATGACGAAGTTGATCCTTATGGAAATCAAGGCCCTTGTGTTATTGAACAAACTAAAGAAGAGCGTGAAGCTAAAGTAGCTAAGATCTATTTAGGTAATGTAAAAGTTGTATGGACAAATGGAGATAACGTTCCTGCTGCACCTAGAGATGATGCTCAAGGAAGACAAGCACAGTCTATAACGCCAGCTGATAGTGAACCAGACGACTTACCTTTCTAATGAATCAGTGTGAAATGTGTGGTGAAGTTATGACTAAGTGTGACTTTGATTATTGCGATATATGTCCCGAATGCTTAGACGGAGAATAATAATTAAATTAAATTAAATGCAAACAAACGAGATCAATGGATTTGAGATTGATGAATTCAATACTCACAAACTAGAAGAAGGCAAGAAGCAAGGTATATGTCCTACTTGTTCTCCTGATAGAAAACCTAAGAATGTAAAAGCAAAGTGTGCTTCTTACGACTGGGAACGTGGTCTCGGAACTTGCCACAATTGTCACACTAGTTTTCAATTGCATACTTATAAACGTAAAGGCGAAGCTGAAAAGGTTTATGTTAAACCTGCACAACCAAGTGCTATACACGCTATAAGTACAGCTGTTGAAAAATGGTTTAAGACTCGAGGAATATCCAAGCAAACTCTTACTGACTTAAAAATCAGTGAGGGTTCTGAGTGGATGCCTCAAACACAAAAGTCTGAAAACGTCATAAAGTTTAATTACTTTATGGGAGGAGAGCTATTGAATGTCAAGTATCGAGATGGCGCAAAAAACTTTAAGCTATTCAAAGGAGCTGAAAAAGTATTCTATAATATAGACAGTGTCGTAGGTCATGACTATTGTGTTATTGTTGAAGGTGAAATGGATGTGGCTGCTCTATATGAAGCTGGTATAACTAATGCTATATCAGTTCCTAATGGTGCTACATTAAAAACTAACAACTTAGATTACTTAGATTCTTGTATTGATTACTTTGAAGGAATGGATAATGTTATCATTGCAACAGACACTGATGACGCAGGATTGGCTTTACAAACTGAATTAATTAGAAGGTTAGGTTCTGAAGTATGTAAAACTGCAACTTTTGAAGATTGTAAAGATGCTAATGAATATCTTGTTAAGTACGGTAAAGAAAAGCTAGTGTCAAGAATAACAGGTGCAAAGCCTGTGCCTCTTGAAAATGTAACAACGTTTAGGGATCATGAAAATGAAGTTATTGATTTTGTTAATAATGGTTTTAAGCCTGGTTTTCAAATTGGTTTAGATAACTTTGATGATGTTTTCTCTACATATACTGGCCAATTCATTACTGTTACTGGCATACCCTCATCTGGTAAGTCTGACTTTGTAGATCAAATGTGTATTGGCTATAATGCTAACTACGGTTGGAAAACAGCTT
>ENA-OSJC01004036-OSJC01004036.1-marine-metagenome-genome-assembly--contig:-NODE-4036-length-10232-cov-7.227376_pt1 | contig 10232 bp, 26 predicted proteins | sample MGYA00237885_ERZ534234 | MGnify/ENA primary metagenome ERZ534234 (study PRJEB26413, sample SAMN06343907) | marine metagenome | isolation source: coastal waters | place: Atlantic Ocean: West Antarctic... | reverse complement strand
GGTGGGTTGTTTTGTGGATAGGGGGTGACTGGCTGTGTGTGAGCGTGGAAAAATCCCATGTATATATATAATATAAACGGCGGTCGCTTTATGGGGGGTAGGGGGGGTAGGCAAAACAAAAAACAAGTACGCACGCAGGCAAAACATTTAATCTATAGCATTTGTAGCTTCCGATAATATAAAGTTATCAGTCATTAATAAAATAAAGCCAGGTGTTAAGCCTGGTCCTACAATAATAGAATAGATCACCGAATATTTAATATGATTAAGCAAATGAGCGATGTATTAAAGGATACTAACTATTCAATCTCTTTACTCTCTTCACTCTCTTTAATAATACAGCGTAAAACATACGCTTTAAAATAGAAGTGTTTAAATTCAATGACTTAATATTTTAATCAATTTTTTATATTGACCTATTAACCAAAATAGTTAGAGTGTATTTAATAAACAAAACAAACAAAGGGAAACAAAATGTATCAAATAGACCATAAAGACGCTTTTGAAAATGCAATATCTAAAGGATTAAATATACCTACTGATTTTATGTATGTGTATTCAAAAGACAATAAAGACTATTTCAAAAATATAATGGATAGAAAATATATTAATTTTGAAAATGATAGTACAAACAAACCAAACCAATAGAGAGGATAAAACAAAATGAGCATAACAAAAAAACATCTTAACCAATTAGCAAAAATTGTAGCATCATTACATAGTGAAGTGCATTTCAGTAAAGATATACAATCAATAGTGATAGTTAATAATCTCATTGAAGGTTTTGCTGCAAATAATTGTGAAAATTTTGATTATAGAAAATGGTCCACATTTATAGCAAAACAAATTGAATTGAATAAAAAGCAAGATGAAAAGACAAATGTTTTTATTCAATCACTAAGAAAAAAGACGGCTTAAACTTTAGGGACTTATTACCCTATATTTTATAGGGTAATGAGATCTTAAAATAAGATCAAACAATGTTCTTTACTTATATATCCAATTTGGTAAGTTTAGAGCATAAACAAACAAAGAAAGGTAAAACAATGCAAACACAACAAGAAGTAATAAAAGAAATAGAAGTAAAAACAAACCAATATCAAAAACAAAATGACATTGAGTTTAAAAAAAATAAACACAACATCAATGTAGTTTTAAGAGGTGATACTAAGTATTTTCATGCGCACCAATGTGCTGAATTTACAAAAAATCTTTTAAAATATGGATATGACAATATTACAAGCGAAGAAATAAAAGACAAAGGCGTTTGTTTTAATAAATATTCAATTAATAATGGACATAACCAATATTGCAGAGACATTAAAAGATTCAACAATAAAGAGGAGATGTTGGGTTTTGTTATTGGGTACAATCAAGCAATTATTAATTTAAAATAATAAACAAACGAAAGGAAACAAAAACAATGATTAAATATGTAATACACGCTAAAAAGGAGGTTGCTTAATGTATAATATTTTATTGTATAGCGGTATTGCTTTAATTACTTCGGGGTTTTTATTGTATATCGTTTCGGTGATGATGATAACGCACTACGACAGAAAATTATATTTATTAAAACAAAAAATGAAGGGAAAACAATAATGAAAAAAAGAATACTTGAAATAATAGATTGCTCGTTATTCGTTGTGATACTTTGTAGCTTGTTATGGTCTTTAAAGTATAGCGATCAAATCAATCAATTAATTATTAGCTTAAAATAAGATGATAGTAGTTAATAAAAAACACTACTTAGAACAGCTTGAAATAGAAACTGTTTTGAGCATTCTAAGTAGTAAAGGCAGTATATACAAATATTACTTAAACAAACAAAAAAGAGAGGTTGCTTAAATGAATATCAATTCAATAGAAACTTATGAAAGTTTTAAAGATGATCTAAGACAATGTATAAAATGCAAATCTATGTTTCATTATGAAGATGTTTTTTTAGACATAGCTGAAATATGCGATGCAACAGAAGAAAAAATGACTGAATATGAAAAAAAACATTGTGTTGATTTGCAAGACTGTTGGTGTGAAAATTGTGCTAGTAAAGCATTAAAAGAAATAGAGGAGGTTGCTTAAATGGTGGACCAAACATTAGACGCAATAAGAATGGTACAGGAAAATAACAAAGCTAGAATGTACCATAAAAGAAAACAAGCTGAAGAGCAGATCAAACAATTATTAACTCAATTTACTAGCGATGATTTAATTGATTTAATAATGAAAATTAAAGAGGATAAATAATGAAAGCAAAAAACATTAGAAAACAGGTTGAGTTAGGTAACACAGTACATTGGAAGAATAGCAATTACGAAGTTATTAAAGATAATATTGGTCAATGGTTATTACACTCCAAATGCAACAACTGGTATTGGGGTCTCTTTGATAAAAATGGTCAGCTAGATAAAAATGATACTGGCTATTATGTAGTTAAAAATTAATTAGTTCCTTTGTTATCGGAGGGTGTCATCTCAAAGGTGGTGTCCTCCGAGATATCAATTACTTCCTTATCATCAAAGCCATTATCAAATTTAATGGTAAGCGTTTGATCAGTTTTTACCTGGTGTTGCTGCTTATCAATAAAAAAAGAAGAGACTTTAGGAGCTAACCATTTTAAAAAATCCTTTTTTTCCCTTAAAAATAATAAATCCGCAGGTTCTAAGTTATCAGGCTTATTATCAAAAAGCATGAGCATTTTTTCTATAAGTGTACGCATACCTATTTCTTGAGCTTTACCAAATTGCTCTTTAAAATTTGCGTCTTGATCTAAAACTTTGTAGAGTTTTGTCAAGGGTATCGCTAAGTCCTTTGCTATCTCTATACTTGTTTTTCCAAGAATTAAGCTGTCTAGTATAGAATTGCGATCGGAATCCTTTATCAATGGCAAGTCTTTGTTTGTTTTCAATATACTCTTTGATTTCGTCATCGGTTTTTCCTTTAAAGTTTTTTAAGTTTTTTAGGACCTTAATTTTATTAATCATGGGTAAATTAGGGTTCTTGTAAAGACCTTTATATTGTCCAGTAAGAAAAGTCCATGATCTATGACCATTATGACATCCACAAAGAAACCTTTTTGAATTAGGTATAAATCTACCCATAGCACGACATTTTCTAGGTTTACCCTCTCTAATAGATTTCATGGTGTATGCTTCGCAAGTAATCTTATCTAATTTTCCCATTTTTTATTTTCCCAGGGTTTGATGTGATACTTTTTATTCTTAGCGACTGTATATCTATAAGCAGAATTTGTTTTTTTACCTGTATTTTTTAATGATGATAGTATCTTTTCAACAGGTACTAATTTTTTTTCAGATTCTAGTTCCCTTTTCTTTTCCATAGCTAACTTACAATACCATTTGTTGGTAATGTCATTTTCTAATTCGGATAAGGGTAATGTTGAAAGCTCTTTGATTAACTCCTCCTTCGCTAGACCTTTTCTTATAATTTTTTCTATTAATGTATTATTGTTATTAATGTTTCTATTAATACTGTTCTGTGAGGATACCCCAGAGTGTTCTCTCGTGTACTTCTGTGTGTTCTCTCGTAGTACCTCTGCCTTTAAATAGCTTGTGTTTATTGAGTATAAATTAGCACTAGCAAGTCGCTTAATAGTAATAATATTAAGGTCCGCCAAAAGCCTACAGCTTCTACGAATAGTCATCTTAGATAGCTTAGTATCTTTAGTAATAGTTGAGTATCTAATAGCACATTTATAGTCGCTAGATTTCCATGCATATTTTAATAAAGACATAATAACAGTCAAGCAATAAGCCTTACTCGTTCCAGATAAAGTATCAAGTTTATGATACAGTTTATAAGTTAATAATAAAAATGACCTAGAAGTATCGTACTTGCCTTTTTTCTGCCAATTATCTGCCATGTTTGCAAACCTCACTGTGTCTTTTATGCAACATATTTAATTCATCTAACCAAACATCTTGTTCAGTTTCTACAAAGGTAACAGGGTACTCAAATAGCCTCCTCCATACAAATCTAAGGTCAATATCGTATCTTAACCCATCCGTTGAAATTTGGGGGTGTTTTAGAGCTTCTTGAGGGTGTTTAGCAGGGGTTTTAATCTCATAATAGAACAATAAATAAGCAGGTATATTACAACGCTTAGCAATCTCTTTGGTAACAGTAGTTGCCTTGTTAGTATGACCTTTATAATATGCCGTCTCAATCATGGCTAAAATTTCATAGCATTTAGGACAAACTTCAACGCTGTCAATATCTAACATAGCAATACGATCATATTTACGATGCCACTTACTATATAAATCTTTATCAAAATGTTGCGTGTGTCTAGCCATTATTTATAAAAAGCCTTATCTTTTTTCATTTTACTAATCATGGTAAGAAGATTATTATTTTCTTCTAACAATCGTTCATTAACTTCTTTCAATATCTCTAATTCTTTTTGTAAGAATATAATTTTCTGTTCAAGGTCTAAATCTCCCCATAACTTTATACCCATGACATTACCTCCTTAATTATTTTTCATTTTATCTTTTCTATTTTTTTAATTGTCTTAACTGGAAATACAGTAAGTCCACCAACAGACAAATTATTTTCAGTATCATAAGAATAGGAAGTAAATAGCCATAGCTTATCTTTAGTTTTTTTATAGACAAATCCAGTATCACTACAGATAGCTACATCCTTTTTTAAAATATCCTCCTGATCTATCCATGCCTCATTAGTTTGCTGGATGTCCTCCCAGATAATTTTAACATGAGCATAAGGAAATTTAATTATTTTTTTTAATGTATTCATCCAAAATATCCCTCATAGTAACTTGGTTGTTAGTTAGCTTTTCTATCTTGATAATCATTTTAGGTCTGGGAAATCTTTTTGCCTGGCAGTAGCGTTGAGCCATCACAGCAGGATTTATTGATTCGCACCCTAGTTGCTGTCCTAAAACATAATAGGATAAATTGTTCTTTATTTTGTATTCTTCTAATGTCATTTTTTCCTTTGTTTTGTTAATTAAAATGGTTATAACATTTAATGTTTGACAAGCAAGTAATAAAAATGCTATCCACAGGAAACAAATCAGTGAAAGGAAAACAATGAAAGAACAACTAGCAAAAGAAATAAGATCTAAACTTAGTGGTGGTCAAGGTTATGAACATTTTAGTCCATCAAGTTTAAACATACCTATTCAAAAATATATTATTTCTTATGTAGCTTCTACTCAAGAAATGAGAAGAGCAAATAAGGTAGGCTACAAAGCTCACTACGGAAACTTATGTGGTAACACAGCACAAAGAATAGTTTCTAAATATATTTATGACAAAGCAGATAAGAGAGAAGTCAAACCAGAAGCGTTTGAAAAAATCTTTGAAGAAGAAAAAGAAAAAATAAATAAATACAACGAACCCAAAGATGCAAGAGATGAGTATTGCAGAATAGAAATGATACCTTCGTGCAAAGCATCTATTGAACAAACTTTAAAGTTAGTCAAAGCAGTATTCGGAGAACGAGAATTATCTAGTGAACGATATGTACATCACAAACCAGAAGGTTTGGTTTTAGATATATTAGGTAGAATAGATTTTGAAAGTGAAGATAAATTTTTAGAATTAAAATCCAAACCAATTAATTTTAGAAAAAATAAAAATGGTTTTGCATCAGTCATTCAGAAACTGCCTGATGATATAGATAAGTGTGAACCAACCTACATGAAGCAAGTTGCCTTCTACTGGGTAGCCAATGGCAGAAAAAAGAAACCTTACTTGGGTTATGTCAATCAGGAAACATATAAAATATTTGAACCAGAAAATGACAGGTTAGAATATCATTACCAACAATTATGTAACAAGGCATTTACCATACAGAATTTATTTGAAATTTCTAAAGGCGATCCTATGAAGATGGCACAGTATGTAGAAGCTCCTGATCTTAGTAATTTTTATTACTCTGATCTTACAGAAGAACAACAGGAGATCACCAATAAACTCTGGAACTTATAATGATGGATAAAAACACGGCAAACAGAGTTATCCACCAAAAGAATAAAGATTTGTATAAGGTGGATGTATTTCAGTTGCAACATGAGATAAAACAAAAAGAAAACAAAAATAAAAAATTGAAACAAACAATAAAAATTATGATTATCAGCTTTGTATTGCTGGGAACTGTAATGATTTCTAATTTGGATAGATTGTCTGAGTTAGAAAACAAAATGTTTAAGTGGTGGATCAAAATTCCAGAAATTATGGAACATCCATTTAACAAAAACCTAAAATAAGAAAGGACTAATGAAAACAAATATATACCAAAAACTACATAAGGCTTGTTGTGAAGCAGGTGGAGTAAAAAAAGCAGATAAAGTCCAGGGTATGAAGTTCAACCCCCTATTACATGACAGCGTTCAAGCGGTTGCTATGGAAGCTCTATTGTCTAATGGTCTGTACCCAATATGCACTTACGAGAACCAAGTAACAGATAGTTTTATAATGATAGTATGTAACATGAAGATACATGACATTGATAATCCAGATGACTTTGTATGTATCAATGGAACTTCTGCACTAGGGAATTTAGATAAGTTTGGAAGTGGTAATGGAATGTCGTATGCAAAAAAGTATGCGTTTCTTAATGCATTAAATTTACGAACAGGCTTAGACAGTGAGGATGGTTACGAAGCTAAACCATTTAAGTCTACTAAAGAATCACAAGCAAAAGCGAGTGGTAGCATCAATCAAACTCAGCCAAGAGCAGGAGAGGTTGATGTTGAGGATATTAAAAATGAATTTGCAAATGCTATTCATCTTCCAAGATTAAAATACTTGAAAGATACAGTTTATGCAGATCAGATTAAATATCTTAAAACTAAAAATCCAGATGGTTTTTCTGTACTCAAACAAGAGTATGAAAATCGTATGGAACAACTAAGCCAAAACTAATTGGCAACAAAAGGAGCAAACAACAATGGCAGACACAAATAAAGTGTATGTAAACTTAGTACCGAATCCTCAATGGACAGAGGGTTCAAATCTACCTGTAATGGTAGGACCTAAAAATGAGAACGCACCAGAAGGCAAGAATTGGACTATAGGCGTTAAAATGCCTGATGGAACATGGTTTAATCAAGCCGCCTTTAGTAACAAAGATCAAGATGGAGGATTAACTGTTATCCTTACACCATCTGGAGGAGCTGCTAAACCTGCAGGAAATAACTTTGCAAGTAAACCAGCTTATGCTAAACCAAATACAGGGTTCAAAAATCAATTTTAATTGAGTTGAACCTCGTTCTTCTGGTGGGTTTTTGCGATAGCCACTTTCCCTTTCACTTAGGCTATTAGCTTTTTGTTTCCCACCAGAAGAGTAAAAAACAAAGGAGTATTAAATGACCAAGCCAATAAATTTAGAAGATCAAATCAAAAGTAAATTACGAAACGAAAAAGATAAAGAGTATGGTGACTACGAAGTTAATTTTAATTTATTATCTATGCTTTGGTCGGTTGTTTTAAAAGATCATCTTCATAAAGATATTAAACCACATCAGGTGGCACAATGTATGGTAATGTTAAAGATGTTACGCACCACAGAAAAATATAAATCAGATAGTTATTTAGATGCTAGTGTCTATTTAGATATGGCAAAAGAACTACATAAAAAGTTATAGACAAAAGGGTTAAAATATGATTAAAAAAACAAGTATCGGTAATTGTTATTTTGAATACATAGAAGAATACGATACCGAAGAGAAGGCTGCAAAAGGAGAACAAGGTACTTTTGTAGAAGTAAAGATTGGCAAACTCAAACTTGAGAGAGCCAAAATTACGAAGGAGACATCAGATGGAACTGAAAATCCGTTTGCAGAAGCTGAAGGACCTACAGCAAAAGAAACATGATAAGTTTCTAGAACTAAGGTCTAAAGCGAACAAGTATCATCAACAATCAATTCAGTTGATGAACAAAGTTGTGCAGACAGAAGATCAATTATTGTCAATCAGATAGTAATTGGTACATAAAAAAAAACAACAATAAGTTGTAAAACAACTGAAGGGAAACTATGCTCAACACTAAACAAAACAAAGAACTAGATCAAATATTAAACTTCACACCTTACTCACAATTAACGGAACGAGAAAAACTTATTTACTCTGTAGCTGCAAGGAATGGATATAACCTTGGCTTAAAACATAAGAAGCAATTAGATAGAGTAGAAGCTCTTTCTTTTAATAAAGAAGTAGTAAAAGTTAAGTATGTAAACAAAAACTTTTCTAACAAAATCTCAGAGTCTAGCAAAATTATTGGAGATGAAATTGTAAGCAAAGCTCTTACTATGTATAATGTTTCTTTAGAAGATTTTATATCTATTAAAAGAATACATCCTATTGTCCAGGCAAGATCGGTTGCTATTAATTTAATTAAAGAAGTGCTGAACCTATCTTTGAATAATGTATCTATGTTTATTGGTAAGCGAGATCACACTACAATGATCCATCATATTAAAATGAAACATAATAAGGAACATCTTTGGCAGATAGGCAAAAGAACATGGGAAGATTATGAGAAGATTAAAAGCTCTTTGTAGTTAATTTTAATTGAATTATGACATTATTTAATAATGACTGCTTACAAGCACTACCAAAAATACCTAATAAATCTATTGATTTTATACTTACTGATCCACCCTATGGAACAACAAAATGTAAGTGGGATAACATAATTCCATTTGAACCAATGTGGAAAGAACTTAAAAGAATAATTAAAGATAATGGCTGTATTGCCTTATTTGGTAGTGAACCTTTTAGTAGTGCTTTAAGAATGAGTAATATCAAACAATTTAAATATGATTGGATATGGCAAAAATCAAAGGCTACTGGATATTTAAACAGTAAAATTAGACCATTAGTAAAACATGAGATTGTAAGTATATTTTATAATAAAAAATGTATTTATAATCCACAGAATTTAATCAAAAAAAAAATACCCACTATCTCAAAAGGTAATAGAGGAAAACGAAATAATAGTAGTGGAGAGGTTTATAATAAAGCAAACAAAGATGTTTTGCAATTATACGAAAACTACCCTTTAAGTATCATACAATTTAATGTTGATTCAAAAGCAGAATACCACCCAACACAAAAGCCAGTAGCCTTACTTGAATACTTAATCAAAACCTATACTAACGAAAACGACACAGTATTAGATTTTACTATGGGTTCAGGTTCTACAGGAGTTGCTTGTAAGAATACGAATAGAAACTTTATTGGAATAGAGATGGACAAAGGCTACTTTGATATTGCAAAAGAAAGAATAGAAAATACCATTTCTAATAAAGAAGATTAAAAGCTATTTGTAGTTACTTTATCTATTGCTAGGATAACGAAGTTCTCTTAGATAATCTCGTTGTATTTTATTGTTGTGCAGATACAAATCAAAGCAAAAGTTATGACAAAATAATTTTTGTTCTGCGTTAATGATCCACCCACCATCAGATGCCATGTGTTCGTGATTACAAATGCCACACCTACCTGCAATAAATTCTCTTACTTTTTTTACCACGCTTTGCAAGACCAATATCTTGCACTAAGTTTATTGGTAGCAGTAGCACAACGATGCCTAGCTCTAAAACTTTTTCTTCTTGCGGGAATGTTTTTTTTAATACTCATCTTAGGATCTCCAAAGCGAACTAACTTAACTTTGCTGCCTGACTTTGCTAGGACTGCAGACTTCTTAGATTTGCCTGGGGTTTTCTTTGGCTTGTTGTAACCAGAAAATTTTTCACCTCTGTAAGTAATCATAAACCTATTTGTCTAAATGGATTTTCTATTTGCTGTACTTTAACATAAAACATTTTAGCAAACAATTTATAAATTATTTTTTTCATTATTTATCTCCATATGTTTTAACATTGGGGTTTTCTTTTTTATACTCTTTTTTTAAATCTTCCCACAATGAACCAGTGGGTCTAGTTTTCTCTCCAACACCAATGCCTTTGCAGTATTGCATTAACTCAGAAAAATTTTTATTTGAGGCTAAAGCTGAATTTTTATTAACCGAACCACACTTTTTGTATAGCTCTAATTGCTGTTTAAGCTTGGCATTTTGCTTTGAAGTTTTACAATCAGTTCCTAAATATTTTCTAAAAGTTAATCTTAATTCTTCTGAGTTTCTGTTGTTATCATTAAAACTGCTATCGTTCTGATTATAATCGTCTTGTCTGCCTGTAATACTAAGGTCTACTTCTCCACACCTAGAAGCACCATCAT
>ENA-OSJC01004032-OSJC01004032.1-marine-metagenome-genome-assembly--contig:-NODE-4032-length-10236-cov-18.097155_pt1 | contig 10236 bp, 6 predicted proteins | sample MGYA00237885_ERZ534234 | MGnify/ENA primary metagenome ERZ534234 (study PRJEB26413, sample SAMN06343907) | marine metagenome | isolation source: coastal waters | place: Atlantic Ocean: West Antarctic... | reverse complement strand
ACAAGACTAACAGATATAATAACTGTATTTGACAGCAAATGGACTTATGGAGATGTAAAGTTTGGATATGATGGTGAGGTTAATCAAGACCACGACACCCAATACCCATTAATGCTAGTAAATCCACCTGAATCAATAATGCCAGTAGTATATGATGGTAGAGAGGAATATTCATTTGAAATAAACTTCTATAATCTATACTCTCAAGCAGCACAATCAGTAGTAACGCTACAGAAGAGATGGGATAACTTACAAGACTTATCTAACGAATGGTTGGATATGGTACTTAAAAACTACCAAGATGTAACTGTAGAGGCTTATCTTAATGATGAGAGTATTGAGATTGAAAGAATTAAAGATACACAGAACGATAAGTTAGTCCAAATCAAGTTAATATTCACAATGAGTGCGTTCACTAAGTGTTTCAGACCTGTATCTAGCTACCCATCAGACTTTGCAGACTTAGTAGTATGGCTAAGAGCAGATAGTGGAGTAACCTTTGATATACCAACAAAAAGAGTTAGTGCTTGGTCAGATAGTTCAGGAACTAACAATAATATGGCTCAATCTACTGCAGCTAACCAACCATTAAGAGAAGGATATGGAGGTCAGAACGATAAGGCATACTTTAGCCTTGATGGAACTAATGATTTTATGTTGTCAGACAGTAACTCACCTATAACTAGAGAATTTACAATATTTGAGGTTAGTAAGATGAGTCAAGTAACTGGAAATGTTTTCGGATGGAGGAATGGTAGTGCATCTATTAGAATTGGAATTAATGATGATGGTAGTTTTTATACTAAAGTATCAGATGGTAATACAACACTATCTACAAATAGTTTAACTAACAACGTAGGAGAAAATCACATTGGAATATTAAAGAAAGAAGGTAAGGATATTAACTCTGAGTATTATGACTCAGCAAACACTATAACTAAAACTGATACTAGCGTAGATTTTGATAGTGCATTTTTATTTAATACTGCTCAATTCAGTATTGGCTCTTTTGGTGTTACTGAATATCTATCAGGACAAGTACAAGAAGTAATAGTATATAACAGAGCATTATCATCAACTGAAATTGCTGATGTTAGGGGTTACTTAAATTTAAAATATAAAATATATTAAAATATGGCAACAATAAATGGAACAGCAGACTGGGGAATAGTTCCTTTAGATTGGGATGGTTCTCAATTAAGTTATATGAGTCTGAATTATAGATTTAACTACTTGAAAAGTGCTAATGACCAACTAAGGTATGAAATTGTTACCAGTAAAGGAGGTGAGGGAGCTGAACCTGCTGTGGAAGGAGATGTAGTTAATGTAATATTTAAGGTAGAAACAAGTGTTACAGGTAACTATTGGACTACTATTGGAACGATTAAGAAGTCAAGAGATATTACTAATAAGAGGTACAATGGTGGTAACGCACCAGCAGGTCATAGATTTACTGTAGATGTAAGTCAATTAGTTGCAGACCAACTATCATATAGCTTGTGTCCAATCAATAAAGGTACTTGGCAAAGTAATTTCTATGGAGGTATGAATGGAGGGCTTACAATGCAAGATAATGTTATTAATAAGGATGGTATATCTGGAGGAAGTGCAATAAGTATCTTTAATGTTTCTGATAATGGAACATTTAGAAGGTTGAAAGTGAGTGCAACTTTTGAAATTATGGGTAGTGCTGCAAATAATGGAGCATTAGAGATAGCTACTGATGATGCATTAGTATCACAAACAATAACAGCAATAAACTCAGTAAATCAATTTGAAAGAGATAGTGTTTTTTATCGTAAATATAATGTAGATTTATCTACTGGTTATAACTTTCTTACAAGATGTCCAAATTGGAGTGGTGGTAGTGTAACTCAAGACTTTAAAAAACCTGTCAGAATAGATGAACAAGCAGAATGGTTGCAGTTTTATATTACAAAAGGGGATTCTACTGATATTTCTAGTGCTGGGGGTGGTTCGGACATAGTTGGTGCTATGGGTATTGAGATTAAGACATATATAGGAAATACGCTTGAAAATACATTTTATTTGGATGATTTTCAGCAGAATGTGCTTCAATCTATAGCTGGTGGGTTTGCTCAAGTGAATGCGCAACAAAATCAAATGTTTATTCAAAACATATCGCCATATTACATAAATAATACAGCAGCACTTAAAGCACTTCCAGCTAATCCACCTACAAGAAGTGCAACTGATATAGCAGGCAATTGGAATGCCTATACAGGTAATAAAATTACAAACAGCACAACTAGATATACAGCTAATCTTGTAAAGGTAGGTCTGTTCTCTCCTTATACTGTCTTGGAAGTTTCCTATTCTTACAATTACACGATAGATAGAGAGAGTGAGAATATACCTTATGGTTATGTTAGGTTTCATTGGTTAAATTCATTAGGTGCTATTGATAGTTATACTGCTAAAAGAGATGTAGTGGAAGGTTTAACAATAAGTAGAGATGTAATTGAGAGAAAAAGTGGTGATAGAACTTGGTATCAAGCTGATTCAAATTACTCTGATGCTTCATATGCTGACAATGCTTACATTTCAGACACAATGAGAGGTGGTGATATATATAAGGGTGGTAGAGAAGTTACAAATGTAAATGCAGATAGAGTGCAGAGTGTTTATACTGAGCCATTAAATAAATCTGTTGCTACTTGGCTAGAGGAAATTATGTTATCACCTAATGTTTGGATAGAGAAAGATACAGAAGCTACAAAGATGGGAAACACAAGAAATCCTTATTTAAGACCATCAACAAAAGAATACATACCAGTTATAATTACAAATAGTGATATTGAAACTGTTAATCAAGAAAATGGTTTAGTTAGATTTAATATTGAGTACACTTTAGCACATAAAGTACAAACACAAAGAAACTAATATATGTCAGTAAAAATTGAGATACTAGATTATAAACACGGCACAGGTGATAATATGGCTGATGTTAATGAAGGTATATTTGGTACAGGATGGACAGCAATATCATCTACAAATGCCGCTTGGGATGGTAGTGGTAATGGAATTACATATTTGAGTGATATATCATCACAATCTTTAGTGATAGGTAAAAGCTACAATCTTTCTTTTACGATAACTTCTTATACAGGTACAGGAGATATGGGATTTTCAGCATCTAGTGGAGTACCTGCATCAGCAAGGTCAGGCAGTAATGGTAATTTTTCTTTTAGTTTTGTCGCTACAAGTACAAGTTTTCCTGATTTATTTGGAAGAAGTACAAATGCTGGAAGTATAGGAAACATATCTATAAAAGATGCTAGTACAGTTGATTGGGAAAATAGTGTGGTTGGAGAGTTAGATGTTACTAACCATTCTGACTTTCCTTTTGCAATGACATTTCAGATTTCAGACTTCAAAGATATAACATCAACAAGTGGTGATTACAGTAAGACATTTAAAATACCTGCCACTAAGAATAATAATCAAATATTTAAAAACCTATATACTGCAAATATAGATGTTGATAATAAAGTTACTTCAAAAAAACAATGCAGAATACTTGTAAATAATCTTTACTCTCAAGTTGGATTAATACAAGTTAATAGTGTTAGTGGTTATGGGGAAAAACCATCTCACTATGATTGTGTATTTTTTGGAAATAATATAACTTGGTCTACAGGAATTGAAGATTTATATATAAGTGATATAGAGTGGGGAACTGAAGGTGATGGACTGACTTACACTAAAGATAGTATTGTGGCTACTTGGCAATATGAAGATTCTAATAATGCGTCTAACTCGCCTATAGTATATCCAATAGCATCTTATGGAGCTTATAATGAGGGAGGTGATGAAAGAACAATACAACTACTAGATACTAGGTATGGAGCAGGGCAGACAGGAGATTCTTCTCGTTTAGGTTATTATGGAACTAATTTAGCTGGAAATGATTTCGGAACACCACCACCTTCCGCAGATTGGCGACCTACAATATTCGTTAAACAAACCTTAGAGAAGATATTTTCTGGTCTTGGTGAGGGATTTAAGATAAGTTCATCCTTTATGAATACTGAAATGTTTAAGAAGTTAGTGTGGTCATTGCCTAATTTTAAATATAATAATCCATCAGAAAGATATAATATACATTCCACTGAAACAAGTTTCACTAATAATGTTGTTTTATCGGTAAATGCTAGTTCTGGTCTTCCTGCCATAGGAACTGAAGGTGGTGTTGTTAGAATATACAATGAATCTCTTGATGAAAATGATGGTGATTATTATTATAATGGAGATGGGAGGGTTGTTCTTGATATTGACGATATAGTTTCTGACCCATCTTCATATAATATATCGGTAGGATTAGACAATAAACCTAACATTGACTTTTCTAGTGATTATATTTTAGTTCCTGAGTATGGTTATTATAATATTAATTTAGGTGGACTAGAAACTAAAGTAGCTAGAGTCTATAAAGGTGGTGGTGATGATGCGGACGTTGATAAAATATGGAGCAGAGTAGCAGTAGAAGTTCAGACAGTAGGAGAGGGTTTTTGGTCGCCTATAGGAAGTTCAAGTAATGAAATGGTTATTAATCAAGATGTAGACTTTAATACTGATGCAAATACTCCTTACGAAGATATGAGTAGTATTCAAATAGAAAGACATTTTTTAAATAAAGGAGATAAAATACGAATCACTACAGGTCTAAAGATAACAGCACAAAATAACAGTCAGAATTTTCTTGTGTATATATTTGTTAAGTCAAAAGGTAGTTCTACGTTTAATTTAGAATTTTCCCCTCTTTATGTTGAGTATGGTCAGACTTATAACTTATCTGATGTAATTAATAAAGACTTAAAGCAGATAGATTTCATTAAAGGGATTGCTCACGCATTTAATCTTCAAATGACTACAAATGAAGCATCTAAAATAATATATATAGAGCCTTTTAATGATTTCTATAAACCACTGAAAGATGCTATAGATTGGACTTATAAGTTAGATAGAAGTAAGGAAATAAGCGATAAGTGGTTGAGTAGTGCTTTAAACAGAACTATGACTTTTAAGTACAAGAGTGATGACGCAGATGCTGTAGTAAAGTACAATGGGGAGAATCTTTTTGATGGTGTACAAGATGAATACCCATATAAAGAAACACTGCCTGATACATTTGATAGAGGCGAAACTACATTTGAAAATCCATTCTTTGCTGGTACTTATAACGCTAAAGATAACGCTACTACTGGCAACCCAAATGTTAATACTGCATTTTCTGCTTGTTTATGGACAGAAAATGTTAATTCTAATGCCGCAGGAAGACCACCTAAAGGATATGATTTTCTACCAAGATTATTATATTGGAATAAATACTCTCCTGCTGCAACACCAGCATTTAGCTTAACACCTAAAAGAGCAAGAGTACAAACTTGGAGTTCAGATATAGACCTGATAGCAGCAGATGCTAGTTTGATTGGCACTACTGCTCTTTCAGGTATATACCCACAAGCAACAATGATTAATAGAGATAGTAATACAAGTCCTGTTTTGTCTTACGGCAATGTTTTTGTAAATAATTATGATGACAGTACAGGGTTGTATGGAGCAGAAGAAACAGGAATTGGTTTGTATGAGAAATACTACAGAAACTCAATAGAGATGCTTAAATCTAATCCAAGAGTAAGAAGCGTATATGTTAATTTAAAAATTTCAGATATTATAAATTTAGATTTTACAAAATTAATTTATATAGATGGTGTTTATTGGAGAATAGGTAGAGTTTTAGATTATATGCCCAATAACAATACATCTACTAAGGTTGAGTTAGTTGAATGGCTTACATCACTTGTTTACCCTTATAATACACCAAGATTTAAAGGTAGACCTCGTAATTGGGGGTATGGCTCTGGCACTCCTTATGTAGTTCCTGGTTTTACTCACGATATATAGCAAAGAACTTAGACTATTAAAAATATAAAATATGAATAATCAAGAAATATCAAGTAGAGGAGTGGCACGGCAGAGTGGATTAGATATATTCTCAAGTATAATAAACTATACTGGTGAGTTTTTAGGTCTAGGGCAACCACTGCTAGCAAGTAATATAGATACTGCTGTAGATTATGCAACTACTAATGCTGACCCTCAATTAGATGCTGTATCTAGTAGCTACCCATCAACAAAAAATATATGGTATAAATATCATACTACAGCTGGAGGAGAAGGTGCATATACTAATATACAAGCACCATCTATAAGTGGTGAGTTTGCTCACTTTAAAGGTCATAAGTCTAGTGGAAAACCTAGTTTCTGTGGTATTTATCAGCAATTATCAGGATTAACTGTAGGTAAGACTTACGAGATAGATATTACAAATCCTTATCAGTTGATTGAAGGTACTATAACTGTAAAGACTTATAGAAAAGAAGGTGATACTGTTTTTGAATCTTCATCAAACTCATTCACTATGCCCTACATTAATGGTAATATGTCTACTCACTTCACGGCAACTACTGAAAATGATGTTATATTGATTGATTATACTACTGAATCAACAAGTGCAGTTGTACAGCATATTTATGCAATGAGAATATCAGAGTTACAGGAATACTTAGTCCCAACTTATGCTCAAGATGTTTTTGGTAATGACCACAAAATATTAAGAAGAAATTTAGGTAATACAATATCAGATGATTAAATTTAAAAACACAAGTAAAAAGTTAGGTAAGGTTACTAACTTGCTAGTTAAAGGACTTAAATCTCAATTAAGACTGCAAGAGTATTATGCTACAGGTAAACTAAGTAGAAGTTTTTCAGGTACTATAAGTAAAGCGAAAGACCTTGTATTAGATGTAACATCTAGCAAGCATTATTGGAGAGTAGTAAATGACCCTAGAGTTGCTTTTTCTGTAAATAAACAGAACATAATCAGATGGATGAATACAAAGGGGTTGGATAAGAAATTTGCACAAGCTGTTTATAGAAGATTAGAAAGAGGAATTTACGCAAATAGTAAGGCGAATGGTAAGGAGAATTATGTTTATTGGAAGCACGGAAATTCTTTACAGAGGTCAAACTTTGCAGGTATTACAGCAAAAGAAAACTCAGCAAAAGTAGCACAAGAATTAGCACCTGCTATAGGTGAAGATGTAGCAGATATGATAAGAAGTCAGATAAGAAAAAATAATCCAAAAGCAAGAGTTAGTTAATAATATATAATATATATAATGGCAACAAATACAGAAAAAATAGTAGTTCAGGTAGTAGTAAAAGGTGGTAAGCAGTTAGATAACTTAGGTGAAAAGACAGGAAAAGCTACTAAAAGTGTTGGTGGATTAACTAAAGGTATGGCTAAGATGGCTGCAGGGGTTTTTGCTGCTACTACTGCATTTAGAGCCATAGGTCAGGTTATATCAAGTTCAATACAAACATTTAAGAATTTTGAATTTCAGATGGCTAAAGTTAAAGCAACAACTGGTGCTACTGATAAGGACTTTAAGAAGCTAACTGCTTCTGCACAGCAATTAGGTAGAACTACATTCTTTACTGCATCTAAGGTAGGTGAATTACAAATGAACTTTGCTAAATTAGGTTTTAGCACTTCTGAGATATTAGATGCACAGGAAGCAACATTAAGATTAGCAACAGCAACGGGTAGTGATTTAGCAAGAGCAGCAGTAGTAGCTGGAGCAGCAGTAAGAGGTTTTAATTTAGATGCTAATGAAACAGAAAGAGTTGTGGATGTTATGGCTGTGGCATTTACAAGTTCTGCATTAGACATTGAGAAGTGGCAAACTTCTATGACTAAAATAGCACCTATAGCTGCTGGTGCTAATATATCTATTGAAACTTCTGCAGCAATTATGGGTAAACTATCAGATGCTGGTATTGAGGCTTCTATTGCAGGTACATCTTTAAGAAACATATTCTTGAAAATGCAGGACTCATCATCTGACCTGTCTAAGCATTTAGGATTTTCAGTTAATAGTAGTGAAGATTTAGAGAGAGCATTATTACAATTAAACTCTGAAGCACTTTCAAATGAGGAGATTATGCAACTTGTTGATTTAAGACAGGTTGCAGCATTTGCTACAATGGTTAATGGTACTGACACCATTATAGATATGACTGATGCCCTAGAAGATGCTAATGGTTCTGCACAAGAAATGGCAGATATTATGGCTGACACTTTAGAGGGAGATTTAATTACTGCTAAATCTGCTTGGGAAGGATTCCAATTAGCAATTATGAATGGTACTGGAGTTATATCTAAAACTTTAAGAGAGGGTACTCAAATATGGACACATATATTGAATAGATGGTCGGATAGCTTAAAGGATGTAGATGCAGTTTCAGCAGATATATTTACAAATACTGTAAAAGCAGCAAAAGAGGTAACAAAAAATATGAACAAAGATTTTGGAGAAGGCACTACTGCTTTTTCTAAGGAACTGGATTCTCAAAATAATACTCTAAAGAAAAGCCTGACTATGAAAGAGTTTTATGTCAAAAACTCAGAATTAAAAATAGCAAAATTAACTAAAGAGGGTAAGAAGGGAGTATTTCAGTTTAATGAAGAGGCTATTGCTGATGAACAAAAAATTCTTGACAAAAGATTAAACATATTTAATGCAACAAAACTAGCTATAGTAGATTTAACAGAAGAAATTGAGGCTCAAAAGAAAAAAGAAGTTCTTTCTTCAAAAACAGCAGCAGCACAAGAATTTGCAGCAGGAAAGCAAGATGAAAGAAATAAGGATAAGGATAGAAGAGATAAGGAAAAAATAGAAGCCAAAAGACTTTCTGATATTGAAAAAGGTAAAAAAGATGCAGAAAAAGTAGAACAAGAAGCATTTAACAATGAAAAAACAAGAATAGATATAGAGAGTAGGGAGTTAAATAATATACAGAAGGAGCTTCTTATAAATGAGCAAATAACTCAAGAAACTTATGATGCAATGGCTTTTGATGCAGAACAACAAAGGCTTCAAAACCAACTTGACTTATACATTAAATATGAAGAAGATACTTCAGTTATTAATGGTAAGATACTTACTAATGAGTTAAAGATGATTGCCGATAAGTCTGCTGCTGACGCAAAGGCTGCTCAAGATAAGTTAGACCAAGATGCTAAGGTTAAATCAGATAGAGATGCTCAAATAGCAGGTATTGGAGAGTTAGGAAGTCAGCTTACTACTCTAGCAGGTAATGACGAGAAGTATCAAAAAGTAAGAGAGGCTGGTATTAAAATATCTGCTGCTGCTGCACTAGCAACAAATGCTGAATCATTAGCGTTGCAAATGAAATCATTGTCAGTAGATTTAGCTAAAGGTTTTCCTTTCAATATAATTGCAGTAGCATCTACACTCGCATTAATGATTAGTATGAAACAGAATATGGCAGCTTTAAGCGGAGGTAAGATGGCTAGAGGTGGTATGATAGAAGAATTTGCTAACGGAGGAATGGTTAATGGCAAATCACACGCACAAGGTGGAGAGAAGTTTGCAGTAGGTGGTAGAGTAGTTGAATTAGAGGGTGGTGAGGCTGTTATAAATAAAAGAAGTACATCAATGTTCTCTAGTCAATTATCTGCAATGAACGCAGCAGGAGGAGGTGTTAAGTTTGCTGATGGAGGATTACTTAATCAGCCTTCATTCTCACAACAACAATTCAATGCTTTAGGACAGAATCAAATGATGGGTGCAATGGGTAACTCAGGTAAGGTAGTAGTAGTAGAGGCGGATATTACTAATAGTCAGAATGCTGTAAGTGTGATACAATCTCAAGCTACAATATAATAATTAAAAAAGTAAACAAATGTTTGTTGATAAGAAAACAAAATTAGAGCGATTAGATGTATGTAAAAGTTGTAGTTTTTACCGAAACTTTTTATTGTTAAAGAAGCCTAAGATAAGTAGAGGCTCAAGATGCGCTAAATGCAAATGCTTCCTAGATGCAAAGACATCATTAACAAAAGAGTTTTTTGGTAAGTGTCCAGAAAATAAATGGTAAAACTCTACATATGAATTTCAAAGAAATCGCTGCTAATTACAGCAAGAACAAAAGAAGTATGATGACTGATGCGGTTATTAAGAACAAAAATCATCAAAGAAACTTCCCAACCTATCAAGCAACTTCATTAAACTTAATGTTTGCAGAGTGGCATTTATTGTTTCCTGCCAACAAGCAAAGTATTAATTGCACTTCTTGTAGAGGAGCAGTTTGTAAGTTTTGGGAGATGATGGTAGATGAGTGGAT
>ENA-OSJC01004031-OSJC01004031.1-marine-metagenome-genome-assembly--contig:-NODE-4031-length-10240-cov-5.826823_pt1 | contig 10240 bp, 10 predicted proteins | sample MGYA00237885_ERZ534234 | MGnify/ENA primary metagenome ERZ534234 (study PRJEB26413, sample SAMN06343907) | marine metagenome | isolation source: coastal waters | place: Atlantic Ocean: West Antarctic... | reverse complement strand
AAGTTAAAGATTTTGGAAGTGAATTAAGCTTAATAGATTTAAAAACATTGTATGATATAACTATAAAACAATTGAAAATCGAAAAAAAAATGTTTTTACATAAAGAAACTAAAATTTAAAAAAAATAAAATTAAATGAAAAAAAACAAACCTCTAGTTACAATTAGTATTACATGCAAAAATTATGGAAAATTTTTAAAGAAATCTTTGGAGAGTGTACTTAATCAAACATACAAAAAAATTGAAATTTATGTTGTTGATGATAATTCAGAAGATCAATCAAAAAAAATATTAGATAGTTTAAAAAAAAAATATCCTAAAATTAATTGCATATATAATAAGAAAAATTTAGGTCTTCAAAAAATTTCAAACTCAATAATTAAAATCTGTAATGGAAAATATTTTTTAAGATTAGATGCAGATGATTGGCTTTTTAAAAATACAGTTAAGCTTATGGTTGAAAGTTTTGAACTAAAAAAAAATATTGATGCAGTCTATGGCAACTATAATTATGTGAATGAATCTGGAAAAATTATAGGCTATGAAAATAATTTAAATATTATCAAAAAGCATATTGCCCCCCATGGAGCATGTACAATGTATAAAGTCTCTGATTTAAAAAGAGTTAAGGGTTATTTTACAGATATAAAAGCTCAAGATGGATGGGATACGTGGTTAAAACTGAGAAACACTATTAATTATTATCATTTAGATAAACCATTATTTTATTATCGCCAACATCAAGAATCTTTAACAAAAAAAAAGAAAAATATTCTTAAAGAAAGAGGAAAAATTTTTAAAAAAGTAGCCAGTATGTCAAAAAATAATAATGCGAAAATTAGTTTAGTAATTCCAATTAAGAATAGCTTTGGTGATTTAAAAAATGTTCCTTTTAAAAAGATAGGCAATTTAACTTTAATAGAAAAATTATTTAAAACAATTTTAAAACTTGATGGAAATTTTGATATAATATTTACAACTTCAAGTTCCAGAGTTATAAAATGTTTAAATAAATATAAAAATATGATTAAAAATAAAAAAATTTATATCTTTAGAAGGCCAGCAAAATATGAAAAATCAATTTCATCACTTCAAGAAATATTAAATTTTAGTAAACATCAATACAGAAAGAAAAAAGGTGATAGTAAAATATTTTTATTTATGAATCTGCATATTATTAGAAATAAAATTGATCATGTAATAAGTACGATTAATCTAATGAAAATTAGTGATTTTGATATTATATTTTCTGTTTTTCGAGAGAAAGAGCCGATCTTTAAATTTCAAAAAAGAGAATTTAGTTTATTGAATGCAGGAAGATTCAATAATTTAGATTTTAATTCAGAGACAATTTATAAATTTAATGGATCAGTTATATGTGGAAAGTGGAATATATTAGATAAAGGAAATATGTTTAAAAAAAAAAGTGGCTTTGTCGAGACTGCTGATAGTGAAATTTTGAATATTAATAATATTCCTAAATTTAAATAATACAAAAAATATGACTATAAAAAATATATTATTAAAAATTAAAAATAAAAAAGTTAAAGTTGGGATTATTGGAATGGGTTATGTAGGTTTGCCCTTAGCTAAAAGTTTTGTTGAAAAAAATATTGACACATATGGATTTGATATTGACCAAAAAAAAATCTCGAACTTAAGAAAGGGTATTAGTTATATAAATTATTTTGCTCATAAAGAAATTAAAAAAATGAATAAAAAAAAGTTTACACCTACTGTAGATTTTTCTTTAATTTCAAAAATGGATTTAATTATATTGTGTTTGCCCACGCCTCTAAAAAAAAATAAATCTCCTGATATGTCTTATATATTAAGTTCTTTAAAAACCATTCTTCCTTTTTTAAAAGAAAATCAGGTCCTTAGTTTAGAGAGTACAACATACCCTGGTACTTGCGAGGAAGTTATATTGCCATTATTAAATAAGAAATTTAATGTAGGTAAAAATTTTTATTTAGTTTATTCACCTGAGAGAGAAGATCCTGGAAATAAAAAATACTCCCTTTTAAAAATCCCAAAAGTATTAGGTGGCTTAACTAAAAATTGTAAATTATTAGGAGAAAAATTTTATAGCCTATTAGGAATTAAACTTATTATAGTTAATGATTTAAAAACAGCAGAGTTTACAAAATTATTAGAAAATATTTATAGATCAGTAAATATAGGTTTAATAAATGAAATGAAAAATATCTGTAGCAAAATGGGAATAAATATATTTAATGCAATTGAGGCAGCAGGAACAAAACCATTTGGCTTTCAAAAATTTTATCCTGGACCAGGTTATGGTGGCCACTGCATCCCTATAGACCCCTTTTTATTGGCATGGAAAGCAAAAAAAAGTGGTGCAGATGCAAAATTTATTAGATTGTCTGGAACTATAAATGAGAGAATGCCTATCAAAATTTCAAAAAAAATTATCTCCTATTGTCAGAGAAAAAATGAAAAAAATATTTTAATAATTGGAATGGCTTATAAAAAAAATGTAGACGATCTGAGAGAGTCTCCGTCGCTAAGAGTAATGGATATTTTAGAAAAAAATAATCTAAAAATTAATTATCATGATCCTTATATAAAAGAATTACCCAAAACAAGAAAATTCAAAATAAGAAAAAAAAGTATAACCCTTACTAAAAAAATTTTAAATAAATGTATAGTTTTAATAGTTACTGATCATGATAATATTGATTATAATTTTATAAAGAAAAATTCGAAATACATCTTTGATTGTAGAGGAAGATACAAAAAAGACTATAAAGGAAAAATTGTTCAAGTATGAAAAATTTTGTTCTATTAGGTGCGTGTGGTTATATAGCTCCCAAACATTTTCAAGCTATTTATGAAACTAAAAATAAATTAGTTGCAGCATGTGACATCACTCAAAATGCTGGAATTATAGATAAATACTTCCCAGACTGTAATTTTTTTTTTAACTTTTCAAAATTTGAAAAATTTATAAAAAATTTTCAAAAGAAAAAAAAAATAGACTATTTAGTTATTTGTACCCCAAATTATTTGCACAATAAGTTTATATTATTTGGTTTAAAGAATAAGATTAATATAATTTGTGAAAAACCTTTAATTCTTAAAACAGAACAATTAAAAAAAATTTTAGAATATGAAAAAAAATATAAAAAAAAAGTTTTTTGTATAATGCAACTTAGATTAAATTCAAAAATTATTAAACTTAAAAATCATTTAATTAAAAAAATGAAAGAAAATCCCAATCATATAACTAAATGTAATATAAAATATGTTACTTATAGAGGAGATTGGTTTCTTAAAACGTGGAAGGGAAGTATAAACAAATCTGGTGGACTAACGACAAATATTGGCATCCATCTTTTTGATTTATTAACATGGATTTTTGGAGACTATGTAACAATTAAGGTTAAAAAAAATGATGATAAAACAAACATAGGGTCATTAAAATTTAAAAGAGCACATGTGGAGTGGCTTATTTCAATTTCAGATAAATATCTAAATAAAAATAGACCAACTGAGAGGTCTATTAGAGAGTTTTCATTTGATAATAAAAATTTAGAACTATCGGATAATTTTACAAACATGCATGTTTTAAGTTATAAAAAGATAATTAATGGTGATGGATTTATGATTAAAGAAGTTGAAAAAAGTCTCTATATTACTGAAAAACTGAGAAAGTTAAGTGGAGTATGAAAAATAGTTTTTTTGTTCATCCAACATCAGTAGTAGATAAAAAAGTTAAAATTGGAATGAATTCCAAAATATGGCATTGGTGCCATATCTCTCAAGGTTCATCTTTAGGAAAAAATTGTATTTTAGGTCAAAACGTATTTATAGGTGAAAACGTCAGAATAGGAAATAATGTAAAGATACAAAATAATGTCTCTGTTTATACCGGTGTCACAATAAAAGATGATGTATTTGTAGGACCATCGGTGGTTTTTACTAATGTTAAGTTTCCAAGAAGTAAATTAAATCAAAAAAAAAATTTCTTAAAAACTAAAATTTGTAAAGGATCAACAATAGGTGCTAATTCCACAATAGTTTGTGGTATTGAAATAGGAGAAGGTTCTTTCGTTGGAGCAGGTTCAGTTGTTACAAAAAATGTAAAAAAAAATATGATTTTTTATGGAAATCCTGCATCTCAAAAATCAATTATTAGAAAAAAATGAAAATACAATTTAATGATTTAAAAGATCAATTTTTAAATTATAAAAAAGTTAAAGAAAAAATTTTCAAAGTAGTTGATGAAAAAAATTATATACTTGGAAAAAGTGTCTTTGATTTAGAAAAGAAACTAGCAAGTTTTACAGGCTCTAAATACTGTGCAACAACTTCTAGTGGAACAGATGCCTTATTGATTGCTTTATTGTCGCTAAATTTAAAAAAAAATTCAGAAGTTATTACACCAGGTTTTAGTTATATAGCATCAGCTGAAGTTATTGTAAGGGCTGGTCTAAAGCCAATTTTTGTAGATGTTGAACTTGATACAGCAATAGTTGATGTTTCTGAAATTGAAAAAAAAATAAATAAAAATACGTCATGTATAATTGTTGTTTCTTTGTTTGGGCAAATACCAAATATAGAAAAATTAAAAAAAATTAAAAAAAAATATAAAATTCCTATTATTGAAGATGGAGCTCAAAGTTTTGGGTCTAGTTATAGAAATTTAAAAAGTGGTAATATATTTGATATTGGGTGCACAAGTTTTTTTCCAACAAAATCATTAGGTTGTTTTGGTGATGGTGGTGCGATTTTTACAAACAAAAAAAATTTATTTTCAAGATTTAAACAGATAAGACAACATGGACAGAAAAAAAAATACTATTTCGATATTCCTGGTTTAAATGCAAGATTAGACACTATACAAGCAGTGGTACTAATTGAAAAATTAAAAAAATTAAAAAAAAACATTTATCATAAAAAACTATTATTTCAAAAATATGAAAAATATTTATTAGATGAAAAAAACATTAAGTTTACAAAAATAAAAAAAAATTATTATTCATGCTATCCATTATTCAATATCATAGTCCCGAATAGAAATAATTTAGCAATATTTTTAAGAAAAAAAAAAATTCCAACTAATATATATTACCCATTACCTCTAAGTGAGCAAAAAGTTTTCTGTACTAATAAAAAAAAAATAATTATACTTCCTAATAGCAAAAAATTATCAAAATCTATATTAAGTCTTCCATTTCATTTGTCTTTAAAAGAAAATCAGATTAGATTTATTACAGATAACATAAAAAAATTTTATAAAAGAAAATAAACTGAATACTAATAAATTTATTCAATTATACTTAAAATCAAAAAATTCAAAGTATCAAGAATTTTTGAAACATTATGAGGGAGTATTTTTAAAAGAGAGAAATTATCTTTTAAAAATACTGACTATTTCACTTAATAATATACATGGCACAAATTATAATACAGATAATTTTAAGTTTTTATTGGGACCATGGTTAGATGAATTCTTAAAAATATATTTATTACGAGAATATCACATGAAATTCATCAAGCATCAATTGATAATTAAAAATGATACTAAAATTTTAATCCACAAAGATTTTTCAGATTTTATTATTAATTCTAATAATTTAAATTTTAATTTAAATTTTTTTTCGAAATTACAAAAGACTAAAAATAAATTTATATATTATTTAAAAAAAAATAAAAAAATAAATAATAGTATTTATTTTAGAACAAAAATAAAAATATTGTTTTTTATATTAAAAAAAATAATAAATAAAAAAACTACATTACTTGTAAATTCTAAGTTTGATAAATTTACTTTAATAAAATTATTTTTTTTATCAGGTTTTAAGATTGTTCCATTTTTTCATTATAATATTTATAGATCTAATTCATCGCTATTTAAAAAAAATTTTAAATTAAGAGAAAGTTTAGAAAAAGAAATTCAAAAACATATATCAAAAAAATATTTATCTAAATTAATTATTGATAATATTCCAACATCCTATGTTGAGGATTTTTCAAATTGTGACAAATTATCTAAAAAAATTTACCCAAATAAACCAAAAACTATTTTTACCACAACATCACATCTTGATGATGAAATATTAAAATTTGCTATACTAAGATGGTCTATAGTAAAAAAACCAAAAGTTTATATTTCACAACATGGTGGTAATTATTCTGTAAGTAATCAATTTGGTTTAGGTTATCATGATTACGAAATTTCAGATAAATATTTTACATGGGGATACAAATATAGGAAAAAAGATATCCCATCTAATGTTCAGCAAGCGATTGCTAAATTAAATTATCATAAAAATTATAAAAAAAATTTTTTTACTTTTATTTTAGGTCCTAATATCGAAAATGATTTTCAAAGATATGTATATCAAAATGTTGATTATGATAAGTTATATGAAAACAGATTAGCATTTATCAAAAATTTTAACAATTCTAAAAATTTAATCTTTAAAAAATATTTTGAAAAGAGGTATTCTAACCAAGATAGCCAAAGTACTATTAAAAAAAAATTGAATATAACAAACAACAATATAACTAATAATTTTCAGATCATTTTTCAGTCAAAAGTTTTGATATTTGATTATTTTAGCACTATGTTTTTTGAGGTAATAAATTTAGATATACCATTTATTTTTATCCTAGATGAAAAAAATTTTTTTTTTTCAAAAATAGGATATGATTTATTAGATTTTTTAAAAAAAAATAACCTTTTATTTAAATCAGGAAAAGAAGCAGCTATTTATTTGAATAAAATTAATGATATTGAGGTTTGGTGGCAAACAAGTATCGACAAAAATAAACTCAATCAAATAAAGACTACAGTTTCTAATGTTAAATTTAAAAATTTGCAGTTCTGGTTAGAACAGTTTAAAAACTAATAATGATAATAAGTGAAATTGGCTGGAACTTTCTTGGAGATATCAATCTTGCAAAAAAAATGATAGATGCAGCTGCCAGAGCTGGTTGCAGATATATTAAATTCCAGCTTTGGAATCCAAAAAACCTAAAACGTGGGGCTTGGGATGAAGATGGTCGAAGAGAAATTTACAATAAATCATACTTAGATGAAAAAAAATATCATGAATTATATAGTTATTGTGAATCACTAAATGTTAATTGTTTTGCATCTATATTTAACGATGAAGGTTTTAACATTCTTTCTAAATACCAAAAAAAATTTATTAAGATCCCATCGCTAGAAGCATATGATTTAGATTTAATTCAAAAATCTCTTGATACTTTTGAAAATGTGTTGGTCTCGACAGGTGCATTAAAGCACAATGATTTAAAAAAATTAGAAAAATTTAAAAATTATGATAATTTAACAGTTCTTCATTGTGTCAGCTCTTATCCTTTAGAATATGAAAATTGTAACTTTTCGAAATTTTTTTATTTAAAAAATAAATTTAAAAAAGTTGGGTATTCAGGTCACTGTGCAGGTTCTGAAGATGCAATTTTTGCTTTATCTAATGGTGCTGTTGCAATTGAAAAACACTTTACCATAGATAATAATTTACCAGGCAGAGATAACAAGTTTGCGATTTTAGAATCCGATCTAAAATTTATTTGTGATTATCAATTAAAAATTGAAAAAATGCTAATCAATAGAGGGTTAGAGTTGCAAGAATCTGAAATCGATGCTTATGAAAACTATCGTGGTAGGTGGAAAGCCTAATCTTTAATTGAGTTATAATCAACTCCTGTATAAGGTATTTTCATTGAGGCTTTTTCATTTTGTAAAAAAGGTAATTTTTTTAGTGGGTTAAATCTTTCTGTTACAACAATTCTTACAGTTTTTTTTGATTTATTTGGGTAACCACAATGTAATAAAGCAGAATGTGCGATTACTGCAGACCCGGCCTTTATTGATAAATTTTTTCTTTTAAATCTTTTATAAATTTTACTGTCGACATGAGTATATTTTTTTGTCCACGCCTTTTTCTTTGATTTAGGATGTTGAAGTGTATGTTCAAAATAACCAAATTTATGAGATTTTTCATAAACAGTTAGTCCTCCTGTTTTAACATTAGTATCCCAAAGTGGTAGCCAAAATAATAATATATTTACAGAATATTGATTTGTTTCCTGATGAGGTAATAGTAATTTATCGTTTTGATCATCATGAATATGAATTGCTGGTCTACCAGATAAAACAACATTAGTTTTAAAATATTTTTTAACTAATTTTATCATATCATGTGAGTGAATTGATTGAAGCATATCTATATTGTGAGGTGCTAAATCATAAAAATTAGATTTCAGTTTAGGTTTATTTTTTTTTATCTCATAGTATTTTTTTTGAAGATCTTTTTCTTTTGAATTTTCTATATAGTTTAGCATTTCAAGTAATGAATTTTTAATTTTAGTTAATTTAGATTTATTGAAAAAGTTTTCAATTATAGTGTAACCATTTTCATCAATTTCTTTACAGTGTTTTTTTATGTTCATAGTAAAATTTTGGTAAAATTATTATAATTCATTTAGTCTTATATGATTATTAGTAAAATTTTAAATCTTTTTTTAAAATATTTAATAAGCACTTTTTTCTAATTAATCATATAAGATTAATAACTCTTTTAATAATAATGTATATAATGTAAGTAAAATTTATTAACCAAGAATTCAAATTATGAAAAACATTGTTAGTATAGTGGGGGCCAGACCTCAATTTATAAAAGCTTTCATTACGATACATAGCATAAATAAAGTAAAAAATTTTAAAAATATTTTAATTCATACTGGTCAACATTTTGATTATTCAATGTCAGATATTTTTTTTAAAGAATTAAAATTTTCTCAAGATTTGATTAAGATTAATCTAAAATATAAAAATGATAGAATTTTGAGATTATCAGAAATGATTTCAAAACTATATTTAAAATTAAAAAAAATTAAACCTGACTTAATAATAGTTTATGGGGATACAGATTCGACTCTAGCTGCATCAATTGTCTCTAAAAGATTAGATATAAAATTAATGCACATTGAAGCTGGTTTAAGATCAAATGTTATAGATATGCCAGAAGAACAAAATAGATTTATTACAGATTATTTATCAGACTATTTAATAGCACCTACAAAAGATGCCTTAGAAAATCTTAAATCATATAAAGATACAAAAAAAATTTATAATTTTGGTGATGTAATGCTTGACTCTATAAATTTTTATAAAAAAATTATAAATAGTTTGTATTTAAAAAATTTTAAAAAAAAAAATAATTTAAATAATAAATATGTATTTTTTTCAATTCATCGAGACTCAAATACAGAAGTTAGAAAAATAAAAAAAATTTTAAATCAAATTTCTAAGATTGGTCAAAATTTTTTTTGGCCAATACATCCAAAAATTTACAAAATTATAAAAAAAAATAAACTAAAGATTCCTAAAAATATAATATGTGCAAATCCTTTATCTTATCTTGACACTATTGCTGGCATAAAGGCTTCACAATATGTTGTAACAGATAGTGGAGGAATTCAAAAAGAGTCATATTTTATGAAAAAAAAATGTTTCGTACTCAGAAACGAGACAGAATGGAATGAATTAATAAGATTAAACTCCTTAAAAATAATTGGTAACAACCTTTCAATTATCAATAAAAGTAAAAGTTTTTTAAAATCAAAAATAAAAAAAAGTCGAGTATTTGGAAGTGGTAGTTCAAAAAAAAAAAAAAAAAAATTAATCAAAAAATTATTAAAAAAAAATGAAAAAAAAAAATGAAAAAAAAATATTGCTAAATAACGAATTTATAGGTTTTATTGATTTTTCACATTCACAATATTTTTTAAATACAGTTTATGATTGTATAGGTAAAGACAATATTAATAATAATTATTTGCAAAAATTAAAGTTAGGCAGAATTGCTATTTTAAAAAATTCAAATTATATAAAACAGACTTAAATAAAAAAAATTGATTAACACTGCTATAATTTATTCTAGAATCAACTCTAAAAGGCTTAAAAGTAAAGCTTTGCTAAAAGTATATAAAAAAAAATGTTTAATTGAAAAAGTTGTAGAAAATACCTTAAAGATAAAATCAATTAAAAAAATAATTATAGCTACAACAAAATCTAAGGAGGATAAAATATTTGAGAAAATATTAAAAAAATATGAAATTGATTTTTTTTATGGTTCCACAAATAATTTGATTGAAAGGACGATAGAATGTTCACAGAAATATAATTTTGACTATTTTTTAAGAATTTGTGGTGATAGACCTTTTTTTAGTTTTTCACA
>ENA-OSJC01004026-OSJC01004026.1-marine-metagenome-genome-assembly--contig:-NODE-4026-length-10246-cov-3.568099_pt1 | contig 10246 bp, 10 predicted proteins | sample MGYA00237885_ERZ534234 | MGnify/ENA primary metagenome ERZ534234 (study PRJEB26413, sample SAMN06343907) | marine metagenome | isolation source: coastal waters | place: Atlantic Ocean: West Antarctic... | reverse complement strand
TTAGGCTGGACATCAATAGTGGGTGAAATAAGCTTGGCCCCTATTATCTTATATCTAGGGGCCATATTTTGGACACTAGGATACGACACAGTATATGGGTTTCAAGATATTAAAGATGATGAAATTATAGGCGTAAAATCAACTTCAATAAAATTTAAGAATAATCCAAAAAAATTTTTATTAATATGTTATTCAATTTTAACTGGATCCATCCTAATAACCGGACTTTTGATGAGTTTTAATTTATTATTTTTTATCAGCTTAGTGATACCAATTTTACATTTGTCTTTATTTCAAATTCAAAAATTTAATTCTCAAAATAAGGAAAGCTGTTTAAGAGTTTTTAAAAGTAATAATTTTTTTGGTGCTTTAATCTTAATAAATATTTTGATAGGTAAAATAAACTAATGAGCAATATTGAGATTTTAAAGAGACTTTATAGAGATTATTCAAAAAAATTTTTAAAAAAGATACTTATCTCAGTTTTTTTTTCTGTTTTAGTTGCTGGTAGCACGGCCTCAATTGCTTGGCTACTTGATCCTGCTATAAAAAAAATTTTTATTGATAAGGATCAAACATTAACACTTATTATTCCAATTTTTATTGTTGTGAGCTTTACTATAAAAGGTTTATCGCTATATTTTGCAAAAGCAACAATGATTAGTGTTGGAGAAGAAATTAAAAAAATTTTGCAATTTGATATGATTTCTTCTTTAATAAAGGCAGACACTAAACTTATTGACAAGAAACATTCTGGAAAATTTATTTCAAATCTTACTTTTGATGTTTCTCATATTACTAATTTATTAAGTGATGCTATTTTAGTTTTTTCTAAAGATAGTTTAACTCTAATGGGCTTACTGATTGTTATGTTCTATCAAAATTGGAAGCTTTCATTGATATCAATTATTATGATACCATTAGCAAGTATAGTTGCAAAATCATTAGGTAAACGAATGGGTAAAGTTGTAACAGAAGCACAAGAAAACTCTGGGTTTTTAAACACGTACTTAATTGAAATTTTTAAAAATCATAAATTAATAAAGATTTTTCAAAAAGAAAGTTATGAAATTAATAGGGCCAATAATCATATCGAGAGATTAAAAGATAAAAATAAAAAAATTCGAATAGTTTATGTGAGAATTTCCCCGATAATGGAAACATTTACAGGTATAATGATAGCAATACTTATTTATTATTCTGGGAAATTAATTTTTAATGATGAGATTAATATTAATAATTTTTTTTCTTTTCTAGCTGCAATGATGTTGGCATATCAACCTGTAAGATCTCTAGCCACAATAAATATGGCCATAAATCAGGGCCTTTCTGCGGCAAGAAGAATTTTACCTATAATAGATAAAGAAAATTCAATCATTGAAAAAATTGATGCTACTGATCTTGCAATCAAAAATGGTACAATTAAGTTTGAAAATGTGAATTTTAAGTATGACTCAGAAGAGAAAACAGTTTTAAAATCAATAAATTTAGAATTACAAGGTGGAAAAATGACAGCATTAGTTGGTCATAGTGGTTCTGGTAAATCTACTATACTAAACTTGATACCAAGATTTTATAATATTTTAAATGGAGATATAAAGATTGATAATCAATCTATTTATAATACAAAAATATTTTCTTTAAGAAAAAACATTTCTATAGTTAGTCAAGACACAACACTATTTGACGATACAGTTAAAAATAATATAGCTTATGCTAATTTAGACGCAAGTGATGAAGAAATATTTGAAGCAGCAAAACTATCTTATTCCGAAGAGTTTATAAATAATTTACCAAACAAATATGAAACAATTATTGGAGAAGATGGGGTTAGGTTGTCTGGTGGTGAAAAACAAAGAATATCAATAGCAAGAGCTTTGCTTAAAAAAAGTCCTATTATTCTTTTGGATGAAGCAACATCTTCTTTGGATTCAGAAACAGAAGAAAAAATCCAAAAAGCAATAAATATATTAACAAAAAATAGAACAACTCTTGTTATTGCTCATAGACTTACAACAATACTTAACTCAAATAAAATATATGTTATTAACAATGGTTTAGTAGATTCTTCAGGAAATCACGAAGAGTTATTGAAAAACTCCCCTCTATATAAAAACTATTATGATAAGCAGTTAAGAAAAAGGTGATATTTCTTTTATACCAAATACTAATAATAATATTGTTAATATTCTCTCCTTTAATAATTAGTATTAGAATCTTAAAAAAAAAGGAAGATAGGGTAAGATTTAAAGAAAAATTTTGTTTTCCATCAAAAAAAAGAGTGCAGGGGAATTTGATTTGGTTTCATGGTTCTAGTGTTGGTGAAATTCTTAGTATATTACCTTTGGTTTATGAGCTTGAAAAAAATAACTCTATAAATCAACTCTTAATAACCTCATCAACGTTGAGTTCTGCAGAAATATTTAAAAAATTCAAGCTAAAAAAAACAGTTCATCAATTTTTCCCAATAGATTCCATATTTTTTTCTCATAAATTTTTAGAATATTGGAAGCCCACTATTGCAATATTTGTTGAGTCAGAAATTTGGCCAAGCATTTTTAAGACTCTTGATAAAAAAAAAATTCCATTACTTCTTCTTAATGCAAGAATTACAAAAAAGACTTTTAAAAAATGGAATTATATAAAGAGTTTATCAAGCAATGTATTCGAAAACATTTTCAAGGCATATCCTCAAAACAATGAAACTTTTAATTATCTTAAAAAACTAAATGTTTCAAAAGTTAAGAGAATAGGGAATCTAAAGTTTATTGATAATGATCTAGATAAACTGATTAAATTAAATAATATTCTACTAAAAAATTTAAGAGGTAGAAAATTTTGGTGTGCCTCAAGCACGCATCCTGGTGAAGAAGTTATATGTTCTAAAGTTCATATAAAACTCAAAAAAAAATATAAAAATCTATTAACCATAATAATACCAAGGCATATTCATCGAGTTGATGAAATAGCTAAACAAATTAAAGATTTAAAATTAAATGTAGTTTTGCATAGCACTCAACCAAAAAAACTAAAAGATATAGATATATATTTAGTAGATACTTATGGAGAAACAAAAAAATTTTATCAGGTTTCTAATATAGTTTTTATGGGAAAATCACTCATTGGAAAAGGAGGTCAAAACCCACTAGAGCCAGCAAGGTATGGTACGGCTGTTTTATACGGCCCAAATATAGAGAATTTTTCAGATATATATAAGCTACTGGATAAGTTAAAAATTACTCATAAGGTTAATGGAGTAAATAGCCTAACAAGCTTAGTAAATAAATTAATAATTAAGCCAAATAATAAAAAAAACTATTTAAAAATTGAAAAAATAGGAAAAAAAATACTGAACGAAACTAAAGATGAGATAAACAGTTTATTAAATAATGAAATTAAAAAAACCTAAATTCTGGGATTACAAAAAACCAACACTTTATTCTTATCTACTGTTACCTTTATCAATTATTTTAAATTTAATATATGGCATAAAATCAAAGCCTAAATTGTCTAACTCAAAAATTAAAACAATTTGTGTTGGTAATATTTATATTGGTGGAACTGGAAAAACATCTTTAGCTATCAAAATGAAAGAAATTTTAGATCAAAATAATATTAAAGCCTGTTTTGTTAAAAAATTTTATTTTGATCAAATTGATGAACAAAAATTGCTTAGTAAAAGGGGCTCCCTATTTACCTCCACAAAGAGAGCTATTGCTTTAGATGATGCAATTTCAAGGGGATTTGAAGTTGCAATCTTTGATGACGGATTACAAGACCGTACTATCAAGTATGATATGGAAATTGTTTGTTTTAATAATCTAAACTGGATCGGAAATGGCCTGACCCTGCCATCTGGCCCATTGAGAGAGAATATTAATAGCTTAAGATATTATGAAAATATTTTTTTAAATGGAAATGAAGAAAGCCTAGTTGACATTAAAGATCAAATCAAAAAAATTAATCCAAATATAACTATCAATCAAGGAAAGTATATTCCATTAAATATCGACGATTTTGATAAAGATGAAAACTATCTAGCTTTTTCAGGAATTGGAAATCATAAAACCTTTATAAATATGTTACAAAATAATAAATTAAAAATTATTGATGATTTAGAATATCCAGATCATTATCAATATTCAAAAAAAGATTTTGATAAAATAGTAGATAAGGCAAAAAAACAACAAGCTAAAATTATAACAACAGAAAAAGATTATTTAAGATTGGACTCTTTTGATAAAACTAAAATTTTATTTATTAAATCTAATCTTAAAATATTGAATGAAAAAAACTTTACAAAAACACTAATAAATTTAAATGAAAATAATTAAATATTTTTTTGAATTTATAGTTATCTCTTTTCTTTTTTCTATTTATAAAATTTTTGGTTTAAAAATATCATCGTTTATAGGTGGAAAATTATTTGAAATTTTTGGCCCCTTATTTAGATCAAAAAAAATAATCACATCAAATATACAAAAAGCTTTTCCCAAAATTAGTTTAATAGAGATTAATGATATTACAAAAAATATGTGGAATAATTATGGAAGAACATTATCAGAATACATGTTTCTTAAAGATTTCAGAAATAATAAGTTAGAATCAAATATTAATATTGAAGGTAGTGAAATTCTTAAAAAAATAAAAGATGAAAAAACACCTGTAGTTTTTGTTTCAGGTCATTTTAGTAATTTTGAACTAATGGCCATGCAAATTGAAAAAGCTGGTATTAATCTATCTGCTATATATCGACCATTAAATAATATTTTTTTAAACGTATTGATGGAAAGAATCAGAAAAAAGTATATCTGTAGAAAACAAATTAAAAAAGGCACCAGAGGTGTTAGGGAGTTACTGAAGTTATATAAAAAAGGCTATTCGATGGCTTTGATGATAGACCAACGAGTTTCGGAGGGAATAAAATCTAAATTTTTTAATGAGGATGCGTTAACAACCACTATTCCAGCTCAATTTATAAAAAAATTTAATTGTAAGGTAGTTCCAATTTATATTGAAAGATTCAATGACATAAATTTTAATGTTAAAATTGAAAATCCAATAGAATTTTCAGAAAATGATTCAGTTGAAAAGATTACTAGAGATCTGAATATATGGTTAGAAAAAATGATACTCAGAAACCCAGGGGGATGGATATGGTCTCACAATAGATGGAAGTAAATATTTAGTTGTTTTCTTTTTTTTTGTGTGCCTCTACATATGAGTAATAAGGCTCTTGAGTTTCTACATTCCAATAATTAAGATTTTCTAATTCTATTAATTTCCCAGAAATTGCACATATAACATGATCACCATTTTCTATAATTTCAAAATTATTGGGTAAATATTTTAATTTTGCTAATTTTTTATTCATTTTTAGTTTATATACATCTATATGAAAGTTGGAATAATTGGAAGTGGCGGAAGAGAGCATGCTTTATGCCAATCTATAAAAAAATCAACAAAAGTAAAAAAAATATATTGTTTTCCGGGTAATGCTGGGACAGCTCAGCTTGCTGATAATATCAGTATAGACATTACAGATTTTAATAAAATCAAAGAATTTTCAGTAACAAACAAGATAAATTTAATAATAGTTGGTCCAGAAAAACCGTTAGTAGATGGAATTGTGGACTTTTTTAAAGATACTGAAATTAATATTTTTGGTCCTGATAAAATTTCTTCTCAACTTGAAGGTTCAAAAATATTTACCAAAAAAATATGTGAAAAATATAATATACCTACTGCAAAATTTGGAGTTTTTAATAGTTTTAATGAAGCTATTGTATTTTTAGATAAAGCAAAATTTCCGTTAGTTGTTAAAGCAGATGGCCTTGCATCTGGAAAGGGCGTATTTATTTCCAAAGATAAGAACGATGCAGAAATGGCAATAAAAGAAATTTTTGATGGTAAATTTGGTTTAGCCAAAAATGTTTTAATAGAAGAGTTTCTTGTTGGTGAGGAAATGAGTTATTTTATAATTAGTGATGGCAAAGAAATTAAAAAATTTGAAACAGCCCAAGATCACAAGAGAGTCTTAGAGGGTGACAAAGGAGCTAACACAGGTGGTATGGGTGCCTATTCTCCGTCAAGATTAATAAATCAAGCACTTGAGAAAAAAATATTAAACAAGATAATAAAACCTACTATCAGGGCACTTAAAGAAATGGGATCTAACTACAAAGGATTTTTATATGCTGGATTAATGATAATTAAAGGAGAACCTTATTTAATTGAATACAATGTGAGAATGGGAGATCCAGAATGTCAAACTATTTTGCCTAAGTTAAAAACAGATTTATTAGAAATTATAGAAGCATGTTGTAATGAAAATTTAAAAAATCTTAATATCGAATGGTATAACAAAAAAAGTTTATGTGTTGTGGTTTGCTCAAAAGGTTACCCTGACAAATATGATAATAAAATTTTAATCGAAAATATAGAAAAAATTAATTTAGATAAAGAAAGTTTTATTTTTCATGCTGGTACTGAGAAAATAAATAATAAAATTTATTCCAATGGCGGTAGAGTAATAAATTTTGTTAATTTATCATCCAGCTTTAAAGAAAGTAGAGATAAAGTTTTAAATCTAATTAAAAACCTTAATTGGACTGGTGGGTTCTATAGAAAAGATATTGGACATAAAGTAATTGACGAATGAGAATAATTTCAGGAAAATTTAAAGGTAAGAAAATTCTTCTACCCAAGGATAAGCTGACACGACCTCTTAAAGACTTAACTAAAGAGTCTATTTTTAACATAATAAAACATTCAAACTTATTAAGTGTAGAGCTTGAAAATTCAAAGGTCCTTGATTTATTTTCAGGCGTTGGTTCATTTGGCCTGGAATGCTTATCAAGAGGATCTGCAAGTGTTACATTTTTAGAAAGCTACAAGGATGTGTTATCTATTTTAAAAAAAAATATAGATAATTTAAAACAAAATAATTTTACAAATATAATTGAAAAAGATATTTTTAATGAAAGTACGCTTACATTATTAAATCATAAATTTGATATTATTTTTATGGATCCACCCTATAAAGAAAAAAGGTTATCAGTCTTATTAAATATAATAATCAAATTAAAATTACTAAAGACTAGTGGTTTTATTATAATTCATAGGCATAAAAAAGAAGAAGATCAACTTCCTACTAAGTTTAATTTTATAATTAAAAAAAATTATGGTGTTTCAAAAATTATTTTTGGTAATATTTTAACTTAAAAATTTTTTTGTTTCTTTTTTTACTATTTCGACCGAAGGTTGATCAAAAGGATTAACATTTAAAGCTCTACCTAATAAAATTGTCTCTAGTATAAAAAAACAAAATAATTCACCTAATGATTGCTCATTTCTTTTAAAAATCCTAAAACTTCTAAAAGGTATATTTTTTAATAAAAAAACTTTCTCTGTAGCTAGCATTTGTGACTGTTTTATTTTTTCAAGTGATTGATTTTTTAAAAATTTGTGACTACTAAGAATCTTATTATTATCAATTTTTATGTTATCATTATCCAGTACATCAAAAAAAGTATAAAAACTTTTTTTAGGACCATCTAAATATAGTTGCATTAAACTATGATTATCTTTTGGCATAGATGATACTATCGGTAAAAGTCCTTTAGATTTTTTACCCAAACTTTCTGCTATTAATTGCTGGTACCATCTAAATAGATTTTCAGATTGTTCGTCATAATTTAAAATTATTGATGTATATTTTCCTTGCTTGATTAGATTTAATTTTGCAGAAACATTATTAACAAGATTATTTATAAATTTTTTATTTTTAATAAGATTATTAAATTGTTTAAATTTACCTTCGTCCAAATTCATTAATTCTGCTGGTAACATTCCAACTTCTGATAGAACAGAGTATCTTCCTCCAATGTAATTTCTGTGTTCAAGTATTTCAGCTCCAAGATTTTTTGCTAAGTTTGTTAAATAACTAGCTTTATCCTCTGTAATAATTATATTTTGTTCTTTACTTTTAACTAATACATTTGCATTAGTTATGGTCTCCAATGTATTTCCAGATTTAGAAATAATTAAATTCAAATTAATATTTTTATCATGGAAATAATCTGCATTACTATTTAAGTTATTTATAAAGGTCATTTTTTTTTTAATTTTTTTTTTTAAAAAATTATAAATAGCTTCAGATCCAAGAATTGATCCACCCATTCCTATTATTCTTATATTAGGAAACTTTTGATATTTATTAAGTATTTTTTTTGAATAACTATATTTGTATTTAGGCTTTAAAGTTTTGAAAAACAGTGGTTGATTTTTTAATAAATTTTTTAAATCTTTTTTTATTTTTTTGTTATTTCCAGTGTTTAAAAAATTTTTGAAAACTATATTTTTAGACAACATTATCTAGATTTAATTTTTTCAATTATTGATTCTTCTAATGAGTTGTTTATTTTTTTCTTCTTAATATTTTTTTTAACATAGGGTTTACCTATTACTTTATCTATATCAAATTCATTTATGTTTTCTTTTTTATTTTTAACCTGACTTATTGGTACAGGTAATGTGTCAAATTCAGGAGGTAATATTAAGGGATTTTTTGTTTCTATTAAAAATTCTTCTGCTGATTTAGATCTTTTATTACCTTCAAGACCATCCTTTAAACCCTTACATCCATTCATAAGAAAGAATACTGAGAATATAAAAATTAAATATTTAGTTTTTTTTGTCATCAATAGTTTTATTAAAAAATAATTCAGCATAAATAAGGCAAATAATCCCAAGTGTTATAAATATATCTGCAATATTAAAAATAAACCAATGAAAATCTTTTATATGTATGTCTATAAAGTCTGGTACTGCTGAATAGTAAATTCTATCAAAAATATTTCCTAAAGCCCCACTTAATACAATAAGTAAAGAATATTTTTTAAATCCATCAGTCTTTATAACTGCGATTAACATAATACTGATAATTATTGCAATTAATACTGTTACAATATGATAAGTGAAATTATTATTGAATGATAATAATCCAAATGCAATGCCCTTATTCCAGATTAAATATAAATTTATATACGGGTTTAAGTATATATCTAATCCGTTTTGTAGTTCAGATAATTCAAGAATATAATTTTTTGACAATCTGTCTATTAAAAAAATAATTACCACGATTGTTAAATTTAACAAATTTTTTGTAAAAATTCTTTTATACATTAATTTGCTAATTTAAAATTGAATGTCTGATACATTTATTTTTGCTTACCTTCCAACATATTGGACATTTATCACCTTCTGCTTTAACAGTTTGAGCTATTACTTCCTCTAAACTTGATTGCTCTACTACCGCAGAAGATGTGATACATAATTCTGAAAAATCAACACCTTTTGATATTTCAAATAATTTTTTATTTAAGTTAATAGTTAAATTTGTTTCTAAGCTTGATCCAATTTCTTTATTAGCTCTTTTACTTTCAATACTAATGTTACAGATATCTCTAATTTTTTTTAGATCTATCCATTTTTTGTTTAGTTTTTCATTATTGAATGATTTTGGAAATTTCATAAATCTCTCTAAGTGAATACTTTTTTTATCTTTATTTATTAGTGTAAAAATTTCTTCTGTTGTAAATGAAAGTATTGGTGCAAACCATTTAATTAAAGATTCTAGAATTATATTTAAAACAATAATACTACTTTTTCTTCTTTCTGAATCTTTTGAGTCACAATACAAAGCGTCTTTTCTAATATCAAAGTAAAATGCTGATAAATCTACGGTACAAAAATTTAAAAGATCTTTGTAAAGGTTATGAAAATCATATGATTTAAAATAATTTTTAAAGTTTTCATCTAATTCAAATACTCTATGAAGCATATATTGCTCTAATTCTGGCAATTGATTTAAATCTAATTTTTCAATATCGACTTTCTGAAATTCATCATTTAAATTTCCCAACAAATATCTAAATGTGTTTCTAATTTTTCGATAAGAGTCCGCGTGTTGTTCTAAAATAGAATAATCAATTCTTAAATCTTCAGCATAGTTTGATGAAGCAACCCATATTCTTAAAATATCTGCACCGTATTTTTTTAGAATATCCTCTGGTGCTATGACATTTCCTACAGATTTAGACATTTTAAGACCTTTACCATCTACTACAAATCCATGTGATAATATTGATTCATAAGGAGCTCTACCTCTAGTTCCACATGACTCTAATAATGATGAATGAAACCAGCCTCTATGTTGATCTGATCCCTCTAGATACATTGATGC
>ENA-OSJC01004025-OSJC01004025.1-marine-metagenome-genome-assembly--contig:-NODE-4025-length-10247-cov-8.104818_pt1 | contig 10247 bp, 14 predicted proteins | sample MGYA00237885_ERZ534234 | MGnify/ENA primary metagenome ERZ534234 (study PRJEB26413, sample SAMN06343907) | marine metagenome | isolation source: coastal waters | place: Atlantic Ocean: West Antarctic... | reverse complement strand
GTCCTTGGATGCACTCTGCTTCACCATGATCTCGTTGATCCGCAGCAGGCGCTGGGTGATTATTGTTGTTTCTGACATTTCTAGATTCTCCGATAATATTAACCATCATTCGTCCACCATTTCGCATGGCTCCACGTTGGTCGCGCAGGTCCACCATTCAATTGATGCCCTTGTCTGTGTCCCGTTGCGATACAGAACAATGCGGCTGACCTCATCAACACTGTGCATCCGGCGCACTTCATGTCCGATTGCGGTGTATGCTTGAGCGTTACACTCGCGCCGTGCGTTGGGGTCGTTCATCAATTCTCTGAAGATGTCCGGGGCCGTCCAGACTCCGCCGTCTTTTAACGTCTGCACTGTGAATGTACGAGCCTCATCGGCACTTATGACTGGCTTGGCTGGCTTCTCTATATGACTGACGACCTGCGTCTCCGTAGGAGCCATATGGACGCACATGAGGGGCGTCTTGTCGTGGCTTAGCTCATTTGGGTTAGGGATGGTTTCCATCGTGTACAGTGAGCCTATTTTGGCACCTCCAGCAGCCGCCACTGCAACGGGGATGAAGATACTCTCGCCGCTACCTAGTACGATACCGAATGAGCTTCCAGTCTGAGTTGTGTTTGTGACGATGGCTGCGCGGCTTGTGGTTGTGGTTGATTGCATATTCATTTTAGTTTCCTTTTTGGTTTTGATTGAGCCACGCGTAAACTTCGTCGAGTGGCCGTTGGTGGATTGCGGCTGCGGTAATTGGTCCGAGCCTAAGAACATCGGCGCAGCACTCGGCGTCGCGGATGTATTGGTTAAGGATTGCGAGGTCTGCGCTGACGTGCGACGGACGAACGCCCGAACCATATCTCGAAATAATGGCATCTACTCTCTCCTGCTTATATTTGATGATGTCTTCAATGCTGGCGATGGTTTCCATATTACACGTCCCCCTGTGGGCGAGCCTTGGGGCGAAGTGAGCAGCCCATCTCAAGGATGCATCGGCCATCGGTGTAGAAAACGTGAGATCCAATTTTACCGACTACAATAAGCTGATTTCGCCAGATAGGCTTTACGGATATAGTGTGGTAGTGCGTCGCGTGGACTGAAGTTGGCCCAGCGATGGCTTCGGCTGCTACGGCCTGCGCAGTGGCCCATGCAGCGCCTGTAGGCCGCTCTGGAAGGCCGTCACACATAAAGCTGAACTGGCAGTCCCAAGGCTTGCTGCCACGGTCTTCAGCGACAACGGCGCAAACTGTATCGGGGTATGATACATGGTGCTTGCGAGCCAAGACGACATCTGCGACTGCACGTTGGCCGTCAAGCGGCTCTGATCGGGATTCATAGTAAACGGCCATTGCTAGGCATGTTGCAGCAAGCATATTAAAAGCCTCCAGAGAAAAACATCGGGATGGCCATCAGTACGCATAAAAATACAAATTCGGCGGTGCGTTCGATAAGATTGTTCATAGGTCTTCCTTGTTTAAGTAATCGTATAATATCATTAAGGCCAAAACAAATGCGCGTCAATGCAAAAAACATGCTTGCACAATGTTTTTTAATTGATATAGTGCTTGAAGAAAAGGAGACTTCAGATGAAGAATGTGCAGATTAATATGGACGAGGCCGCATACACTGCGGTCAAGCTGTCCGCTAAGTCAAAGGGTCTGACTGTGACAGCTTACATGCGGATGCTGGCAATTGCCGATGCAGCAGCGGCAGGCTACCAAACAGCTCAACCGCGTGCTGACTGATGGTAAACGGGCGCAATAAGGGCGCAGCGTTTGAGCGCGAGGTTGCCATCATGCTATTTGATGAGCTTGGCGTTAGCTTTAAGCGCGACCTAGAGCAATACCGCGAAGGGCTGCACGGTGACTTGATACCAAGCGACCCTGACTTTCCGTTCACGCTGGAGCTTAAGCGCTACAAGGACGGCCCAATCGGCGGCCAGACAGCTTGGTGGGCGCAGACTTGTGCCGCTGCCGAGCGTGAGAAAAAGATACCAGCGTTGATCTATAAGTATGACCGCAAGCCAATTCGCTGCGTAATACCAATGTCTGCGCTGTCTGATTATGACGATTTTTGGACAATTGAACTAGACTTTGAGGCGTTCTGCTTCATAGCAAGGGAAAAAATGGCATGATAACCGCTGACAAACTATCCAACGCCGAATACCACAAGACAGAGGCCATTAGCTCATCCGATGTCAAAGCTGTGTATGGCAAGTCGCTGGCGCACTGGAAGCATCGGGCATCGTTCAAGCCAACACCAGCAATGGCTATCGGCACCGCAGTTCACGACATCTGCCTAGAGGGCGGCCAGAATATCGTGCGCGGCGGCGCTGACCGTCGTGGCAAGCAGTGGTCGGACGCATTTGCAGACGCAGAGGCCGCAGGTAAGCTGTTGCTGACTGCGGGTGACTACGACTTGGCCATGTCAGTGGCCGACAGCGTACTAAGTCACCCAGTGGGACGTAAAATGGAGGGCAAGGCCACAATCAACGAGGCGTCATTCTTCGCCACAGACCCGTTGACTGGTCTCGACATCAAGTGTCGCCCCGACAGCTACGACCCTGAGACGGGTGCGATATTCGACATCAAGACTTGCCAAGACAGTTCACCACGGGCAGTTGAGGCAGACATCCGCAAATATTCATATTCAATTCAGGCGGCTTTTTATCTGCACACTTTACGCTGTGCAGGCTTTAAGGCCGAACGGTTTATATTCGTCTTTGTTGAAAAGACGGCACCGTTCGCTATTAACGTAACTGAATTGACACTAGATTATGTTGCTTGGGCCAACAGTGCGATGCACAAGGCACTCAGCGACATAAGGACAGCCCGCGAAACCAACGTGTACGAAACGGGCTATTCGACAGGTATCAACATGATTGATACACCACCTTGGCTGGAGCAAGAATCAGCCGACAACGAAGACTTCTAGGAGAAAAACAAATGGCTAAAACAGACTTTAAACCCGTAATGTGTCGTAACGTGGAGTTTCAGTACCCTCGCTTGGGCGCAACTTATAAGTTCAACACCGCAGAAAAGCGCAGCGAGGAATGCCCACCACGTGCCAACGGCGCTGCGTACAGCGTCGGCTGGAAGATGGACGCAGAAGCCGCTGGCAAGCTGCACACAGAGTTAAAGGCGCATTACGAGAGCTGCCAGACGAAGGCACCATTCGGCAAAGTGTTTGGCATGTCCAAGAACGACGACGGCACGTTCAACTTCCGCGCAAAGCGTAACGGAACCAACGGCGCTGGCGATGAGAACCCAAAGCCAAAGGTCATCGGCGGTGATAAGCTGCCACTGGCTGACGTAAACATCTGGGGTGGCTCAACTGGCTCAATCAAGGTAACGGCCTACCCAGTGACCGACCCGGACGGCCAAGGTGGCATTTCGTTGCTTATTGACACCGTTCAGGTTGTTCACGCAGTGTACGGTGGCGGCGGACTGGATGATTTTGAGGAAGTGGCGTCAACAATGTCAGGCGGCTCTGACGCTTCACTTGATGACTTTGGCCCTGCCAAAGCTGCTGACCCGTTTGCTAATATCGCAGCGGCACCAGCGGCCAACGATCTAGGTGACGAAATCCCGTTTTAAGTCACCCGAAAATAAAGAACCCAGCAACTGTGGGAAGCTGCTGGGTTCACTCAGAGAAAAACGAACTGGTCAAAAAGGTCCGCACAATGAGCATAACGAAAAACACACCGACAGACAAGCCAACCATGTTGCTTGCACACGGTTCACGGGACACAAAAGTACACGACAGCGCAGCGATGTACGACGGCATCACGCTCGTTGAGATTGGGCGTCTCGTTGAAACACCGACAGCGTTGGACAAAACCTCCGCCAGTTTCGTCATATGTAGCTCATACCGCGAACATGATGGCCGAAACCACGAGGCGCAACGCCTCAATGGCGAGTATCACATGATGGCCATCGACGTTGACGAGGGTAATCCGTCGCTCGATACGCTGTTTGAGGCCGTCCAAGACGTGACAGGCAACGCATCGGCGCTTTACTACTCATCCAGCTCCGCAACTGAGGACAACAGGAAGTGGCGCGTGCTTATTCCGTTGGCCGAGCCGCTGTTGGGCGTTGATTACGCTGACTACCAGTTAGCACTGTTTGAGCAGCTACGCATCAAGCACAGCATTACGTGCGATGAGGTGCTGTCGCGCACAGGTCAGCCAATCTATTTGCCAAACGTGCCAGCAGACAAACGCTTTGATGGTGAGCCGCTATTTTACCAAAGCCGCAAGGAGCGCGGAAAAGGCTTTCTGCACCCTACAACGAGTCAGATCAATGCCGCCGTTGTGTTCCGCCGCAAGAACGAAGAGATGGCCGCCAAGCGTGCCGCCGCTGACCGTGAGCGCCGGGCAGTAGACAGGCTAGCAAAGCGTGAGCAGTATCCCGACAATGTTGATCCAGTTGACGAGTTCAACGCACGCCACACTGTTGAGGATATGCTGCTTGCCAATGGCTATGAGCGCCAAGGTGCAGCCGACAGCTACAAAAGTCCAATGCAGTCATCTGGCAGCCACGCAACGAAATGCTTTGGCGATTACTGGGTCAGCATGTCAGGAAGCGACGTGGCTTCTGGCGTTGGCACAGGCAAGGAAAACTATTGCTGGGGCGACGCATTTGACCTGTACGTTTACTTTGACCACTCTGGCGATTTCACAAGCGCCGTAAGGACTTACGGGCAAGAGTTAAAGCCAAGTCCGTTCGAACAGGTCAACAAACAAATCAGCGACGCGCCCGTCAGCGAAGACTTAGATGACTTTGAATACATCCCGGACGAACAGCACACACTGCCAGAGGTGAAGTCAGACATGATTGATGATGACGACAAGCCGCTGGAATGGCCGACGCCTGTTGCACGTATTGACGAGGCCACGTTGCCACGCCGCCGCTGGATTTATGGCAGCACGTATATTCGTGGTTTTCTGACAGTCACGGCGTCGGCTGGTGGTATCGGCAAGACATCGTTGGCTATGGTCGAGGCACTGGCAATCGTGACGGGTCGGCCACTGCTGGGCGAAAAGGTACACGAGCCGACATCTGTGTGGCTGGTAAACCTAGAGGATGACCTGACCGAAATGAAAATTCGACTGGCAGCGGCAATGAAGCACTACGGCATTGCGCATGAGGAAATCGCAGGCAAGCTATTCATGGACGGCGAGGACACAATCTCAATCATGCTGGCCGCCGAAGGGCGCGATGGCATCGTGCAGAACGACGCGCTGCTGAACTTTATGCGCGACAAGATCAACGAAAATGCCATCGGCACAGTCATCATTGACCCGTTTATCAGCACTCACACAGTCAACGAAAACTCCAACAGCAGCATTCAAGCCGTCGTGGCCATGCTGCGCAGGCTGGCACGCGAGACTGGCGCAGCGGTTCACTTGGTTCACCACGTTCGCAAATCAAACGGCGAGGCGGCCACAGTTGACTCAGTTCGCGGCGCAGGCTCACTCATCGGCGCAGCCCGGTCGGCACGAGTTGTAAATAAATTGACAGAAGAGGAACTGAACAAGCTGGGTCTGGAGCCAGATGACGTGATTGGCTTGTTCCGCGTGGACAATGGCAAGCAAAACTTAGCTCCGCCAGCAGAGAACGGCGTCTACCGTCGCATGGTGTCGGTCACACTGGCCAATGGAGAGAGCGTGGGCGTTTGCTGCGAGTACAAGCTGCCAGATAAGTGGGAGGGCATGACGACGCCAATCGTCAACAGTATGCTGTCACTCATCAACGCTGGCCCAGAGGCGGGTGAAATGTTTTCATCACGCCCGCAGGACCGCAGCAGGTTCGCTGGCACAGTTGTCACCAACTTCAACTTCCCGAAGGCTGCCGACAACAAGTCAGCAGTGCAGGCGCGTGGCATCATCAAGGAGTGGATGGACACGGGATTGCTAGAGGAAATCACATATCACAGTCCAAGCCAGCGCAAGGAGCGCAAGGGCGTGCAGTCGGTCAGCAGAGTTGGGGAGCAGTAAGATGAGAGTTGAATGGACAGGCCATTGGCCAGATTGCTTTTACGACAAACAGGATTTTAATCAAGTTTGCTGTGTGCAGGCGTTCGCTGATTGGGCCAACGCACAAGCGCACTTAGACTTCTATTGGCCAAATCATAACGCATCGCCGTGGCACATACAGTGCATGATTGAGATCGACGGCAGTGAGGTTGAGATGAACTTCTGGCCGCACAAAAACAAAGCGCAGTTTAAATATGAGAAAGCCATTGAACCGTTGTCGGCGTTTATCGTTGAGCTGCAAAGCCGGGTGAATGGCGACGGTGACGACTTTGATGTAATCGAGTAAACCAACCACCTAACAATCAAGCGCGCCAGTGCTGAAACAGGTAAAATGTTCAGTGGCGCACAAGTTTGCAAGTGCTTGAATAGGTTGACATAAAGGTGCGCCAGTGGGTTATTTCACTGGCGCATTTGCGTTTGAATGAGGCATAAAAAAAGCCCCCGAATGGAGGCTGTGTGGGCAAATGCGCCACTGGATTTGCTGAAATCTCTACCGAGATTTTACTAGCACTGGCGCACTCTGTCAACCCATTCAGGCACTACGTTAAAATGAGTGTCGGCATAAAGCCGTCACACGCTATTATTTGAACTGCGAGCCAGCGCCAGCCAGCGCCAGTGAATTGTTCCTTACCGCTTCGCGGGAACAAGTCACAGTCGCAGTCAGGAGCAGTCGGGCAGTTGTTTGCTTGGTTGGCTTAATGTAAAAAAAAAGAGTGCAGCGTAGGCACAGGTTAGATGGTGTGGGGATACAATGGCAAAAGCAACTAAAGCGAAACCAAAGTCAGCGGCAGCGAAAAAGGCGATGGCAGAGCGTGGCACGTTCAAGCGAGAGGCAGACGCACACACATACGCTCCGCTGGTGTATGCTGCTGTCAGGCCGTACGTGGCCGCGTCAGCACGCTCGGTGGCAGTGTGGGGTGATACGCTGGTCGATTGTGTGCCGCCAGCATACGCGGTGAGGTACAGAGAGCTGAAGGATGAGTTGGATTACGCAATGCGCGTGAGTGACACTGCGCTGGCTGTAGAGGCTGCACAGAGCCTGATGAAGGCGCTGGAGGTTATGGATGTCAACGCGAGGGCAAGCGGTCATCAGCCGCCCGCTGTGGATGGCGTGCTGTGTGAGCGGGGAGGTAAGGTGTATTGTTTTGTGATAAGTGGCTCAATGTCAGCCATACGCCAGCGATGGCCAACGTGGCTGGTTTACCATGTGTCAGATGTCTGCGCGATGATGGAGAACCAGTGGCAGGATGTGATGGCAGCAGTCAGCAAGGTTACTGATGCGTTCCCGGATGCAAAGGTGACGAGGTACACGCCAACGTCGTTGGAGGACACGCTTGACTTCTAGCAGACGCTGGTCGTAGGGTTAGCTTGTGCAGGCGTTTGTGTTCTCCCGGCTCTCCTGTGGCCTGCACTGTCTCAACTAAGGCTCCGGCGTAATGCTGGGGCCATTTTTGTAAGGTGATATGACAAATGGTAAGGCAATACGATGACTGACAACGATAAGCAGCGCACAGTTGAACTGTCGCTCGACCTGTTCGCTGAGGCGCAATACCTCGTTGACGATGAGGGTGACGATCCGCTGGTCGTTATGTCAGCACTCGCCAGCGTGTTGATGCACATGCGCGAGCAGTACGAATACGCAGTAATGGATGCGGATGAGCTGATACTTGACGTGATAAAGGCAAGCGGGCGTACGCGGTAACGTACGTGATGTTGTACGTTGGCTGACACGTTGGTGATGCGTTGAAGGTGCGCTGACGCACAGCAACGCTGTTCACATACATGTGCGCGCGGGTATCATGATACCCCACATTCAGTCAACATTATGCGAAATCATATTTGGCGATAAGTCCAGTTTGGCTAAGTCATTGAAATCATTGAATCCGTTTATTAACATAATGGTGATTATAGGTCACTCGTGCCGATCTGGCCTGATTTGGGGTATTTTGATACCCCCCCCGGCCTCGGCTTTCGGCGGGGTGTGTGTGTACATATTTGCACACTAATTTCTGAGAAAGCGGCATCAAACGTGAGCCAACCAATGCCCTACCCTCAATGAAAAAATAATGTTACGGTCAGAAAATTTTTGAAAACTTGGAGCAAACATGGCTGGTCAACCAAAGAAGCGGGCGTTGTTTACGTCTATAGAGGCGATGGCAAAGATAGCTGCGCGTGAGGCGAATGAAGACATCACTGGGCCTGATTTTATTTTTCAGTGGGTTGCTGATGGCGGGACTGTTGCGACGCTGGCCAAGGAGTTGGACTTGGATCGTTCGTTTGTCAGCCGTAAGTTAAACGCGAATGATGACTTCAGGCGCGCGCTGTCGGAGGGCCGCAAGGTTCGTGCCGACGCGATGGCCGACGAGGCGTTGGAGATTGCGGATAACTTGGTTGGGCCTGACTTGACGACGACGCACGTAGCGGCGGCCAGAGAGCAGATTGGTGTGCGCAAGTGGATGACGGGTGTCTACGATGCGGCGCGCTTTCAGCCGAAGGGTGATGTCATCACGGTTAATATTGGAGACTTACACTTGCAGGCTTTGCGTCAGATGCGCAACGTGACGCCGACGATTGTTGAGATTGAGGGTGGCGACGATGAGTGAAGAGAACCCATTAGTAGACTTTGTTTCTGCGTATAAGGATGACCCGGTTGCGTTTGTGCGTGAGATTCTGGGTGCCGAGCCGTTTGATTACCAGCAGGCGTTGCTTGTTGATATTGCCAATGGCGAGCGCAAGATTAGTGTTCGATCTGGTCACGGTACGGGTAAATCGACGACGTTCTCGTGGGCTATGCTTTGGTTTGCGATGACGCGGTTTCCGTTCAAGGTTGTGGTGACTGCGCCGACCAGTGGCCAGTTGTTTGATGCGTTGTTTGCTGAGTTGAAGCGTTGGATTAATGAGTTGCCGGAGGCGTTGCGTCCGATACTTGACGTGAAGAATGACCGGGTGTCGTTGCTTGCTGCGCCGTCGGAGGGTTTTATTTCGGCTCGGACATCGCGGGCTGAGACGCCAGAGGCGTTGGCTGGTGTTCACTCTGCGAATGTTATGTTGGTTGTGGACGAGGCGTCGGGTGTGCCTGAGCAGGTCTTTGAGGCGGCGGCTGGTTCGATGTCTGGTCACAGTGCGGTTACGTTGCTGGCGTCTAACCCTACGCGGTCCAGCGGTACGTTCTTCGAGACGCAGACGCGGCTGTCGGGCAGTTGGAAGTGCCACCACTGGTCGTGTATTAAGTCGCCGTTGGTGTCGCGTGATTTTATTGAAGAGATGAAGTTGCGGTACGGCGAGGAAAGCAATGCCTACCGGATCAGGGTGCTTGGTGAGTTCCCGCTGGCGGATGATGACACGATTGTGCCGTTTCACTTGGTTGATGCTGCGGTGCATCGTGACATTGAGCCTGACGACCACGCGACGGTTATTTGGGGTTTGGACGTTGCACGGTTTGGCTCGGACAAGACGGCGTTGGCCAAGCGTCAGGGCAATACGATAACTGAGATCAACAGTTGGCAGGGTTTGGACTTGATGCAGACTGTGGGCCGGGTGAAGGCTGAGTATGATGGCTTGCCGATGAGTATTCGGCCCAGTGAGATTATGGTTGACGTGATCGGCATGGGTGGCGGCGTTGTGGACCGCTTGCGCGAGCTTGGCTTGCCTGTGCGTGGCATTAACGTGGCGGAATCGCCCAGCATGAAGGATACGTATACGAACTTGCGGGCTGAGTTGTGGTTTAAGATGCGTGGCTGGCTGGAGCAGCGCGGAGCTAAGTTGCCACGCAACGAGCAGCTTATTGCAGAATTGACGTCAATCAGGTATAGTTTCGTTAGCAGCGGCAAGATGAAGGCTGAAGGTAAGGACGACATGCGCAAGCGTGGGCTGGCCTCACCTGACTTGGCGGACGCTGTGTGCCTTACGTTAGCGTCAGACGCGGCGACGGCACTCGGCGGCAAGGCGTCAACGTGGGGCAAGCCACTGCGACGGAATTTAAAAGGGGTGGCCTGATGGCTGGCAATAAGTTTCTTGATTTCTTAGATCGCTTTGACGGCGGTGGCATGGGTCAGTCTGGCGATAGGTTTGAGGGTGGCGGGCTGTTGTCTTTGCTTAGTAACTTGGCGGCAGACCCGTATGGCTCTGAAGACAAGGCTCGCATGGCATCTCGTGATGCGTTTTACGGTGCGCAGGACATCGGCGGCCCAGCGGCGTCGCCAGCGGCTGCGCCAGC
>ENA-OSJC01004024-OSJC01004024.1-marine-metagenome-genome-assembly--contig:-NODE-4024-length-10247-cov-9.207375_pt1 | contig 10247 bp, 10 predicted proteins | sample MGYA00237885_ERZ534234 | MGnify/ENA primary metagenome ERZ534234 (study PRJEB26413, sample SAMN06343907) | marine metagenome | isolation source: coastal waters | place: Atlantic Ocean: West Antarctic... | reverse complement strand
ACTTGTAACTGCATCACTAGCAATGTCTTGTACTTGATCATCTGTCATTTTCTCTAATTTTGCCATTTACATCCCCAATATTCTATTGTGTTAAAGCTCTTTTTAGGTCACGAGTTTTATTTGCGGCTATATCCATTAATCCTAAATCTCCACGGTCATCTTCTATGGCTGTACCACCTAGTTTAGAAGCGCCATCGGCAGTTGTCCTTGCAGTTCCATAAATTAAACTATCTATTAAAGAACCTAATTTATTTAATTCTACCTCATCAACTAATGCTCTTTGCACTAAACTTGCATCTTTACTTACAACTAATTCTGCTAACTGTTGGGCTTGTTGTGGACTAAGGTCAGTATTTCTTGCTCTAATTATTTGTATAGCTCCTCTTAATAATCCCATAGTAGCATCTTGACCTTCACCGACTCGAATTGAGTTCATTCCAGCACCAAACATTTTTAACGCTTCTTGTTCACCACTTGTAGTTGTGCCATAATTTACAGATTGTAAAGTTTCTTTTGCTCCAGTTGCAATGTCAGCTTTAGCAATAATGTCATCAATAGATTCTTCAGGAAATAGCATACTGACAGCTCTCTGTAGATTTGAGTCTTCTGTTGCTATCATTTTATTAGCACCTGTGTCTTTTTTGTGCTTAATTGCTCTCATTACACCAAGCCTTAATTGTTCTAAAGCACCCGGTATTTTTAAACTACCATCTGCGTTTGTTGCTTTATATTTATCAATTAAAACTTGTAAATCATCAACATCTGTACCCGGAGCAGTTGCTTTGCGAACACCAAATTCATAGGCTTCTATACCTTGTCTTCTAATATAGGCATCACTTCTGACTGTTGTTAATAAGTCGTATGCATCTCCCTTAACATTACTCTGTTGAGAAATAAACTTTTTCAACTCTTTTGCTTGTTTAGTAAAGTCTGCACCTATATCTTTATCACCTGTTTGTTTATATTTACCACCAAGATCACGAATCATACGATAAATATATTCAGCATCTTTTAATGTTGGGGTTCTTACAAATTTAAGTGATCCGTTTTTATTAGCTCCTAATAAACTAGGCATCTCTTTTCTACGCATTAAATCAGCTATGGCTTTTTCTATACTTTTACTATCCGATCCAAGTTTATTTAATTCTTTCATCAATTTGTCTTTTAGCATTGCATTTACTTTAGGATTTAATTGATTAAATAACATATCGTATGCTTCATTTTCTGCATCTGCTAAAATTGCATCGTTGTCATCATATAATGTTCTAAGGTTTTTCCTCCAATCTATACCTATGGATTTACCCATTGTGTCTAGTAGGTCTTTCTTTGTTTCTCCAACTCTAGGTTTTAATGTGTCTTTAATAGTAGCTGCAGCTGTACCTTCTTTAGAAGTTAATGCTTTAATAGCTGCTCGTAGCGTGTCATTTTCTACCATTAATTTACCGTTTGTAACATCATCAACAATTTGTTTAGCAGTCTTACCAGTTTTTTCAATCATTTTTTCAAGTGCATCTCTTACTGGTTTTTTAAATTTACTACCTATTTCAGTTTTTAATAAACGCCCCATAACTTCTGTTAATCCTTGACCACTACCTTGCACTACTCCACCAATAGTTGCTCCTAATAAATAGCCACCCGGAGCATTTGCTACATCTTCAAGTATTCCATCTTCTCCTTTACCAACAGAATATAGTGCAGTTCCTTTGCCTGACATATGAGCAACTTGGGCAATACTACTCCTTCCTTGTAATTTTGATCCTAGAGTTGCAACCGTTCTTACTGCATTAGCCCAACCTCCCGGCCCACCAAACAATGATACAACAGTTGGTAATACTGCTCCGACTGCCTCAAAAGCTAATGATTCTCCGGGTTTAGCTTTTGAATAATCTGCTAATTCTTTTCTAATTAAATCTCTTTGTGCTTCATAAGTAACGTCTTTACTAGCTAATGCTCTAACAAAAGCCTCCATCTCGTCTGCAAAACCAAAAGTTAAACCTTGTGCTATACTTCTACCTTTTTGATCTTCAACTTCTGCAACTGATTCTGCAAGAATTTCAGGACTAACTCCGGGTGCTTGTTCTTCTAAAGAAGTAAGTGTTTCAGTAGTAAAACCATCTCCACCTTCTTTATTAGCTCTAAGATCGTCTTCTATTTGTTGTAGAACGTCTTGCATTGACATATTTATTACCCCTTAAATGCTAAAATTCTAGTATCTAAGTTATACCTAGACCAAAGATCACGAGTAGTCATATTAGGTTTATAGCCATTAGCTGGGTTATCTATAATTCCTTGTAATCCTTGAATTTGTGTTTTATTTAATTTTTCATATCTATGTTTGTTATGCTCAATCATCTTAGAAGCAGTTTCATCTTGCCATTCTTGATAACTACCCGAACCTTTGTTTAATGCTATTGATCTTTCATATAATGCTGTTGCCATTTTTTTCTTTGCAGCAATACTTTCTCGTATAAAGTCTACTAAGTCTTGACCTTGAAGATTTTCATCAAGGTTAGTCCGCATAGCCATTTGCATTTCACGTTCTGATAATGCGCCAAAAGTAGCCATATTAATAACACTAATACCCAATTTGTTAGCAATTGTACGAAACGTAGATGTTGCTGCATTGCTTGAAAAAAGATACTTTTCAATCGGCCCGGTATCTGCACCATCATCTCTAAGATATTCCATACCATCTTCGTCAACTGCAACAACTTGTTCAAGTGCAATTCCTAACATATCAACTTGTCCTTCAATGCTTTGTGCTTCATTAAAGGCATCATATCCCATTTGTCTAGCAAGTCCTTGATCAGCTACATAAGCATCTGCTGTTGCTTTTTGTTTAATTTCTTCATCCATTGTTGGCAATATAGCACCTGTATATTCAATAGTTACTCTATCTTCACCTGTTTTGTTAGGATCAGTCATTACAACGTACTCATGCCCAGCCATATCACCAGTTTGCATAACTTTAGGTGCTGAAGTCTTAATTGTTAAACCTTTATCGCCTAAACCAAGATCGTTTTGCACGTTTTCAGATATTTTGTCCAACATGCTAGGGTTTGCTTTTAAAATTTCAATGTAATCTACAAATTGAGGGTTAGTATCTGCTTTTGACTCTAAATAAGTAATCATGCCTTGCGAATCAGTAGCGCCTTTTTCAAATGCAAGACTCATAGCAGTTGCCATTGGCATTGCCCCAGTTCTTACTAACTCTGCAATGTTGGGCTTACCCATTTTAATTAATTGATCTACAGTAGCGTTTAAATTTTTCTTTCCAGTTGCTGTCTTGATTGTTTCTCTAAAAGAAGCAGCAATGTTATCATCAGGTCGTAAACGCATAGAGTTAAAACCTAATCCCATACGAGCCATTTTTTCAGGACTAATATTATTTATCATATCCATAAAGCCCCCACCTTGTTGCTGTGGTGCTTGAGCAGTTTGTTGAGGATGTGTAGCTCCGGGCATTACAGCGCCATCAGGCATTGTATGTGTAGCTCCTTCAGGCATTTGAGGTTTATCTCCACCCATGTCACCTAATAATCCGCCAAGACCACCTTTTTTGCCAATCTCGTTACCTAAGAGACCTCCTATGAGCATTTGTGCTAATCCGATTGCCATTTTACGCTCCCATTATTTGTGCGCCAAGTGTCAGATAATCAAACAATCCTTTCTTGGAAGTTAATGTACTAGAGCCTACACTTGGAGTAACACCTAATGCGTTATTTAGATAACCTAAACTGTTTACAGGTTGACCAGTAAATTGTCCAAATTTATTTTGAGCATTGTCATATAGTGCTTGTTGAAGTGCTTGTTGCATTGCGCCTTGATTCATCATGTCATTATTAACTGTTCTACCCATGTTAAATCCTAAATTTGAAACTTGCCCTAATTGGTTTGCTGCTCCTAACCTTTGATTTGCACCATCCAGTCCAGCTCCTTGATTAGAAATCTGAGCTTGTAAATTATTGTTAATATCATATTGTGCTTGGTTTTGAGCATTTTGGAAACCCGATTGTCTTAACCCAGCAGTAGCTTGAGCCATTTGTTCTGTCATGTTGCGATCACCTTCAGCCATCGCTATACCATGACGTGAACCACCAAACGCATTTGCCATTGAAGCATCTGAACCTAGTTGGTTTCTGTTTATTGTATTACTACGAAGCATATCATCTTGCGTAGCCTTAACAACAGCATCGTCATAAGGATTTGTATACGGACTCATGTTAGTAGTAGCTAATTGGTTTGCAGTAACTTGTTGTGGAGTATATGCCATCCCAGCAGCAGAACCTAATCCAGCAAGGTTAATACCTTTAGCTGCACTTTCCATTATATTTGGTGGTTGATTTAAACCAGTAGGTGGTTGTATTCCAGTAGGTGGTTGTATACCCGCTAGATGTAAAGGCATAGCGCCACCGCCACTAGCTTTTAACTTCGCTAAATAAGCTGCGTGACCGGGATGACCGGGAAAACTTGTGTTCATTGTATTACCAGCTGACATACCGGGTGGTTGCGGTGCTATTGTAGTCATACCAGCTGTCATACCGGGTGGTTGCGGTGCTATTGTAGTCGTTGGCACTGCAGCCATACTTGCTTGATTTTGTGGTTTTACCACTTGACCACCGTTTGCTTGTCCAGCCATTAGTTTATCTCCGTTTTAATTTGTGTCATTATCTTCCACCTACTCGTCTACTATAATTAGAGTAGCTCTTAGAAGGCGTTGATTTCTTAGCTGCTGATCTTTTTGCAACATTTCCTCTTCCGCCTCTGCTACCTGTTGATCTAGTAGGTTTTGGTTGTGGAGTTCTTACAGGTTTACTCTTCACAACTACTGGTTTATTTCTATTATAGTTTACTTTTACCTTTGGTTTTACAACTGGTTTTGCAACTGGTGTAATTGGCTCATAGGCTTGTGCTTTTTTACCGGGTTGGAATGTACCAGCCTCTTTTTGTTTTGCTATTCTTAATGCATCTGCATTTGGTTGGCTCTCTAAACTTTGTGCAGCATCAAACATTGACTTTGCAGAACTTGTATCAATGCTAGGATCAAATCTTGCTTGTGCATATCCTTTTGCTTGTTCATATGCAGATGGTATAACATTACTAAATGATTTGTTTTTATCTTTAGCTGCTTGTATTCCTTGATATAACAAATCGCCTCCAAACATTGCAGCTGTTTGCGCGCCACCTATTGCATTATCTAAAACATTACCAACAACTGGAATATCAGCTAATCCAGTTCTTCCGAAACCTGAAAAATTATTTACATTCATGCCTTTTGCTTCACCATAAGATGGGCTTACTTGATAGTTAGGATTAGTGTCATACAATACTTTCATGTCTATTTCGTTTTGTCTAAAGTTATCAGTCATCCTTTGCAACAACCCACGATTATTGTCCATACCTTGAAAAGCATTCTCTGCATTGTCTACGTTGTATTCAGCCATAATTTGGTCAATAGTCTTATCATTAGGATCACCATACTTACTCTGAATATTTTCAGTCATTCTCATAACATTGTTTAAACCATCTCCCATTCCTGATGCCACATCTCTACCTAATGAAGACAAAGGAGATATTTTGTACTCACCTGAATCATCGAATGCTTGATTAATTGATTCATTAGTTGTCAAATTGTACGTATTAGGTGTCAACATATCGATAAATTTGCTTTTACCTGTATTAAATTCTGCATCAGTCAAAGGCGTTGTAAAATTTCTATTGCCTCGACCTCTAATATTTGATCCGTTAGACATCATGTCAGGTGGTATGTCTGATATTTTGTACTCACCTGAATCATCATCAACAGTATAATCAAAACCGTTTCGCATATTAATGTCGGAATAAGGTGTCAACATTTGTATAAACTTATTTTTTCCTTTATTAAATTCTGCATCAGTTAATGTATTTGTATTAGTGTTATTAGTAGGGTTATTGATGTTGCCTCGACTACCTCTAATACTTGAACCATTAGCCATAAGATTAGGTATTTCCTGTATTCCTAAATATCCATTAAGAACATTATTTGGTTTAATTGCTTCATCTCTTATTGCATTGTACATATATGCACCTTCAGAATTTCCTAAACTTCTGTCTTGGTTTAAAAAACTAGAGTCCATTCCACTAGTTTGATTTGCTGTTGCTGCAACGTCTGCATAATTTGATGCTACATTATTTCCATAAGTTCGATCCATACCTAAATTCATAGCATCAACTGAAGCCCTTTGTTCGGCAGTAAAATCTTTACCAAACTGCATATTCCTAATATCTGCTGTGTTCTGTGGTAAGGAGGAGTCTTCACTCCCTACTACTTTCCCAAGTCTCTCCTATATTGAGCTACAATATCATCCATAGATTGGTATGCAACTGGCGTAGCGCCTTTTTGATCTAACAAAGGATTACTGTATGTCATACCAGCTTGTATATCTGCTGTATCATCCATTGTTGTTCCGGGTATAGATGCTTGATAATTTGGCGTGTAGTTGTAATTTTGGTTAGAAGGATGACCGGGAGATTTACGTGGATCACTAAAGCTCATCTGACTATTATCTAAATAGTTTTGTGTTGCTTTAGCTTCAACTTGTCTTTGTGCTTCTCTAGCACGTTCATCTCTCATTCTTTCTATATTGACCATATTAGGATCAACAGCATTGCTTCCACCACCGCCACCACCCATAACACCATTATCTGTCACAGTCGTGCCACCTGTAGTAGCTCCAGCATTTTTACCAAACATAGCATCGTACATCTCGTAAGCATCAGGATCACGTTCTTTGCCTTTAGCAATAGCCTCGTCATACAATCCCATAGAATCATATCCTCTCATACCATTAGCATAAGTAAATGGTTCAGGCATACCAGCCATAGCATCTGTTGGCGCATTAAAGCCAAATGCTCTAGCTGTGGAATTATTGTTATTAAAGGCTGCTACTTGATTATCGTTAAAGGCTGCTACTTCCGGCCCCATGTAAGGTCTAAAAGGAGTTGCTGCAAAGTTTTCAGCTCTTCTTATATTGTTTTGTATAGGACTTTTTAACCAATCAGGTAAGTCTGTTTCTGTAGTTTCACTACCACTTTTGCTACTCATCTTAAAACTCCTTTAATAATGTTGTAAACTGCTCAGACCAACCTTTAGACTTTAATACTTTTTTCCATCCTTTCCTACCTGTTACAGTCATACCTACGCAACCTTCTGCTTTACCCCATGCCATTGCATCATCATGCATGTCCGTAATTTCTTTAATACCTTGCCCTTTATCGCCTCCAGCTAAGAAGACATGAAGCACTTTCTTATTAGGATACACTACAAGTTCAGTTACTGCACAACCGTTATCATTTAACCACAATTGCATTTTGCCACTTAACACCCCATCAACTACATCTTTAAAGTTGTGAGTGTCTCCACCTTTATTAAGTGCTGACTGTATCCAATCTTTGCATCTTATTAATTCTTCTGCTAGTGTCATGGATCGTATTTTAACTTAACCCAAGCTCCATTCTTAGATACTACAACTGCATCTTGTGCCGCATCCCACATCAAAATGCCATCTTCAGTAGCACTTGCAGCTGAATCTCTGAACTCTAACTTTGATCTTGTATTTGTTAAGTATTTACTTAATTTTTCACCCCAAATATTCCACTTGTCACCTAATGGAGCTGGAGGTATTTGACCACTCATCGACCACCTCCGGGTGTTGCTTCTATTCGCATAATTCCTGACCGCCAGTTAGTTAGTTTATCACCCTCTACTCTGTATCTTAACTGTCGACCTGAAAATCTAACTGCTGTAGGATTAGACATAGTAAATGAACCGTGGACTGTCTCTGTGTCGTTAGGATGGAATCTTGTTTTAAAGGTTACCTTGACATCACCCTGAGTTAATTCATCAGGTATGAGCTTAGTTACTCTCATAATTTGATCACCATTACCAAGACTAATTGATCCTGTCTCTGCATACGGTTTGTGTGAATCATGGTCTAATCCGTACTCATGGTTGTACAAATCTCCACCAGCATCTGCCCAAATTGGAAAATCAAAGATTCCACTATCAACACCAGCAGTTCTATCTAACTCTCCAACTGCCCAATGGTTTTCTTTATAGTCATAAGTTACATAACGGTCATTCTCCGTTGAGTTCTCTGATGTATAGAACCACCATATCTCACTATGTTGAGAATTATGAACTGCAAATGCTTTACTAATTTGACTGTTACTTATGTTATTAAATACTAGATCATGCACATCACATTGAAGCTCAGTTGCTACACTACCATCAAATACAAAGAATCCGTTTGCACCTAACCAAAATGCACCTTGGTCAATTGCTACTGCTGCTTTTCTTGAAGCTACTCCACAAGCTGTACCAACTCTTTCAAAACCATAAACAAATGGCGCACCTGAGTATGTTGCTACGTGAGCATCTGTGTCAGTTAAGATAAGAGTTCTACCTCTCATACGCAAACCACACATAATTTGTCCGTTAGTTACTAATTCAAAATCACCAGCTTCATTTGTAGCTGCTGGAGACCATACTGTATTTGCTTCACGATCACACCATTGAACCTTACGTGGATTACCACCAGCACCTAATGCAAAGATAAACCTTTCTTCGGTTACTACCATTGATAGATTACCGACTGGTGCATTTGCTAATACAACTGCATTGTTATTTACGTTTAATGTCCATTGCCATAACTTGCCATCCTTAGATGAACACGCTATTAAATTCTGTCCAAAGTTATCTAATGCCCACGTTGTAGCTTCTTGATACGTGCCTGAAGATGGTCGAGTAATACCGTAGAAACCAGTATTCCAAAAGCCACCACCAAAAGCTACGTTCAAAGTAGCATTTACATCTCCTGAAGTAAACCCTGAAGATGGAGTTATATCTGTTACCGTACTAGAAGCGTTTAAATACAATAATTTATTATGCGTTCCTATTGCTAAAGCTGAACCATTGCTATTGTCTACCCATGAGTGCATACCTCTAGGTACAGAAGCTGCAGCATTTGCTTTTCTTGTATCCCATCCACCAACAGGACGTAATGATCCATCATGCCACCTGACTAAATTAGAGTCAAGCCATCTGTTAGATGATTCAAAATCAGTTCCATTTTTGTAAACACCCGGTGGTATTTCTAATGGTATTAACATATCAAGCCGCTATTATTGTCCATATTTCTGATCCTTCTAATATTGGTGTCCATTTCAAACGTGCTTCTAATACAATTCCGCTACTTGTTGATACGTCTACAACATTTGCTGTATGCACAAAACCACTAATTACATTTGGCACAGTAGAAGTTGCAGTTAAATTAGCACTTGCTAACATAATTAATTCAGAGTCACTTACAACAGTTGAAATTCCATAAATAGCAAAAGAATCTGTCATTAATCCAAGTAGCACACGTTGACCAACTGCAGTTGTTGTATTTGCTGCTGTTGCACTTGCAGAACCTAGTTTTATTTTTTCTGCTGCACAACTTGCAGAACTAGCTACTGATAACTGTGCTTGTACGACTGCTTCTAAGTTTGCTACAGAAGTTACAACAGTTACACCAGCAGATACAGCGCCTGATGTGCGTACACGTACCGCAGAAACACTAGCTACACTAGAATTAGCTGTTACAGCCGATGCGCCTTCTTCTAAATCAGCAGTAGAATATGCACCTCTATTAAATTTGTACTGACCATACTTCATTTAAAGTTAGCCTAGTTCAATGTAATATCTAAATCACCCGATGGAACTCTAAATACGTCTCCTGAAGCTACAGCTTTACTTGCAGTTAGCGTTGCGTAGACCATTAAATTGCCTGATGTAGCTGCATCAAAGACACCCACATGAGTTACTGTACCCCACGAGCCTGTCGCTGTTGGAAATTCTACTGCTGCGTTGTTACTTGTTGTTGCACCTGAAGTAGCAAACGCTATAGATTTTCTTGTGTAACCATTACCTGATATTTCTGTACCACCACCAGCTTCGCCCGGAGCTGCTGTAAATAATCCTAAGTATTTGGTACTTGGAGCTGTGTAAGCTGCACCAGCAAATACGTGATCTAAAATTTCTGTTTCTAAAAAGTTAGTAAAACTCATACTAATCCCCTGATTTTAAGTTTCAAGCCTGAACCACTATAACGTGCTGATTCAGATGCTTCGTTTAATTGCATTACAGCTGCAGAATACATCTGCGCCCATATTGCTACTCTTTCGTCTTCTGCTAGATACGGTGCTGAATGTAATAACGCTCCATA
>ENA-OSJC01004023-OSJC01004023.1-marine-metagenome-genome-assembly--contig:-NODE-4023-length-10248-cov-2.992528_pt1 | contig 10248 bp, 10 predicted proteins | sample MGYA00237885_ERZ534234 | MGnify/ENA primary metagenome ERZ534234 (study PRJEB26413, sample SAMN06343907) | marine metagenome | isolation source: coastal waters | place: Atlantic Ocean: West Antarctic... | reverse complement strand
TTCGCTGATCCACTAAATGGACTTGGTATCCTTGTTCTGAAAATCGCTTCCCTAAAGATTTCCAATTGTCACCCATTCCTACAAACCCATGAAGAATGACAAATGGTTTTCCTTCTCCCAAAATATTAGAATGTAACAACATTAGCTCAATTTTTGTAAGTAGCTTTTAATAACATTTTCCATTCCTAAATAAAGAGATTCACATATCAGTGCGTGCCCAATAGATACCTCTAATAGATTTGGAATATTTTCTTTAAAAAAACGAATATTCTCTAATGACAAATCATGCCCAGCATTAATTCCCAGACCTAATTCATCAGCACTAATTGCACATTTAATATAGGGTTCAATAGCTTTTTTATTCCCCAAGCTATATTGCAGAGCAAATTCTTCGGTATAAAGTTCTATACGGTCTGCTCCTGTTTCGGCTGCACCTTCAATCATAGCTATATTTGGATCTATAAATATGGAAGTTCTAATACCTTGTTTTTTACATTCAGAAATTATTTCAGACAAAAAACTTTTATGTGTAATAGTATCCCAACCTGCATTAGAAGTAATTGCATCAATTGCATCAGGAACTAATGTCACTTGAGTTGGTTTGATATCAAACACCATTTTTAAAAATGAATCAATAGGATTTCCTTCAATATTATACTCTGTGGAAATAACAGGTTTGATATCATAAACATCTTGATATCTTATGTGCCTTTCGTCTGGTCGAGGATGTATAGTTACCCCTTGAGCACCAAATTTCTGAACATCTATGGCAGCTTGTAAAACACTTGGAGTATTAGCTCCTCTTGCATTACGTAAGGTTGCAATTTTATTAATATTGACGCTTAGTTTTGTCATGATTTAAATTTAGAATGGTAAAAATACAATTTGAACTATGCATTTAAAGCTATTTTTTAAGTAATTTGCAAAAAATAACATTTGTGAGTACACAAGAATACATAATTAACGACATCGCTCCTTTTAATATAGCTGCCAACATATTAGAGGTTCAAGATATTTTCAACCAATTAACTTATTCTCATGTTCCAGTTAAGAATGATGGGGTCTATATTGGTTGTATTTCTGAAAATGACGCACATTGTTTTGAAGGCACAAAGCAATTGAAAGATTACTTATATGCTTTGGAAACATTTTTTGTAAGAGAAAAAACCAACTGGTTGGATATTTTGGAAGCATTTGCTTTACACAATAGCAATATTATGCCTGTATTAGGAAAAGACAATGCCTACATTGGCTATTATGAGTTAAGCGATATTATGTCGTTATTTAATAACACTCCTTTTTTAAATGAAGCTGGTGGCATTATTGTAATTGAAAAAGAACAACGCGATTATTCTTTTAGTGAAATATGTCAGATTATAGAATCTAATAATGCTAAAATATTGGGCTTATTTATATCTAAAATGGAGGGAGATAGGGTTCAAGCTACTATTAAAATCGGTCATATTGGAATGAACGCAATCGTTCAAACTTTTAGACGTTACAATTACCTTGTCGTTTCTAATCACGAAGAAGATCGTTTTTTAGAAGACTTAAAAGACCGTTCTAATTATTTAGATAAATACCTTAACATATAAACTCATGAAACGAGTTTGTTAATTTTTTTTAATCAAGTAAAGGACTAATAGCAAATAGCCTGTCTGTATTAAACTAGTCGATAAAAAACAATAATTATAGAAATATGAAAATAGGTATCTACGGACAGTTTTATCATAAAGATTCTGAAATCTATATTCAGTATATCTTAGATGCACTTCAAAGCAAAAATGTTGAAATTGTTGTAGAAGAAGCGTTTTTAAAAAGCATTAATAAAAACAAAGATATTTCAAAGAATTATTCTAAAATTTTTTCTTTTAAAGAAATAGATGCTAGTTATAATTTTTTTTTAAGCATTGGAGGTGATGGTACTTTATTAAAATCGGTTACCTATGTTAAAGATTTAGGAATCCCAATAATTGGAATTAACACTGGAAGACTTGGTTTTTTAGCAACCATACAAAAAGAAGAAATTACAGATAGTTTATATCAAATTTTAAATGGGGATTATTTTATTTCGGAAAGAAGTTTACTTTCAATTTCCACCAATCCAAAAAACGAAAATATTTCACCATTAAATTTTGCCTTAAATGAAATAGCTGTCAGTAGAAAAAATACAACTTCTATGATTAAAGTAGAAACTTTAGTCAATAATATGTATTTAACTTCTTATTGGTCTGATGGTCTTATTGTTTCTACTCCAACAGGATCTACCGGTTACTCCTTAAGTTGCGGAGGGCCCGTAATTGACCCTAGCACCAACAGTATGGTCATTACGCCGATTGCTCCTCATAATCTTAACGCTAGACCATTGGTTGTTCCTGATAATTGCACCATAACATTAAAAGTTTCGGGTCGTGGAAAATCACATTTAGTTTCTTTAGATTCTAGAATTGCTACTTTAAAAAACAACACTATTATCACCATTAAAAAGGCGCCATTTCACATAAAACTTGTTCAACTTTCAGAAGACAGTTTTATAAAAACTCTTCGAAAAAAATTATTGTGGGGTGAAGACAAACGGAATTAAGCAATAAATCGTTTTTATTATTGTTATCAACTCAGACTATTTAAAAGATTGTTCTTAAATGCAAAGTTTATTATTATATTTACAAACTTTTAATTTTATGAAGTTATTTATATTTTTAGCATTATTCACTCCATTTATTATGCAATCTCAAACCTATGAGGTTGGAGGATATTTGGGAATGGCTAATTATATTGGAGATGTTGGAAAAACAACATACATATCACCTAAAACACCAGTTTTTGGTGGTCTTTTTAAATGGAATAGAAGTCCAAGACATTCATTTAGAGGAACCATTTTATTTGGACAAATTAAAGGTGACGATAATAATGCCAAAGATGCTAGACGTAAAGAACGTGGTTATAAATTTGAAAATAGTCTTATAGAATTATCCGTTGGCTTAGAATATACATTCTGGGATTTTAGCATGTACAGTGGAAAACCAGCGCACACGCCTTATCTTTTTACTGGATTAACATATTTTAGATATAATTCTTTAGTTAAAAGAAATGACGATGTTATTATTGAAGATGGAAAAGCAGGATCTATAGCAATACCTATGATAATTGGATACAAAGCAACGTTAGGAACAAAATTTGTAATTGCTGCAGAAATTGGAGCTCGTTATACGTTTACCGACAACCTTGATGGTAGCAATCCAAATAAAGTAAGAGAAAATCAGGATAATTTGAGTTTTGGTAATATAAACAATAACGATTGGTATGTGTTTACTGGAATAACTTTATCTTTCACATTTGGAAGAGAACCTTGTTATTGTAATTTCTAAATGAGCCTATTAAAACAATTAAACCTTAGCAACCTACCAAGCCATATAGCAATAATAATGGATGGCAATGGCAGGTGGGCTAAAAAGAAAGGATTACTCAGAAACTTAGGGCATCAAGGTGGTGCAAAAACCGTTAGAGAGATTGTGGAGGTTTGTGCAGAAATCAATGTTAAATATTTAACACTTTATGCCTTTTCTACCGAAAATTGGAATCGACCAAAACTTGAGATTGATTTACTGATGAAGCTTTTAATATCATCCTTAAAAAAGGAACTTAAAACGCTACAAAAAAACAACATTAAACTTGTTACTATTGGAAATATCGATTCTTTACCAACTAAGGTTTCTGCCGAGCTTAAAGACGTTGTAGAAAAAACAAAAAACAATTCGAGACTTACTTTAACTCTTGCTCTAAGCTATAGTTCTAGAGAAGAATTAATAAAAACTATTAAAGAGATTAGTCTTAAAGTTAAAAATAACCTAATTTCGCCCGAAAATATTGACGAATCGGTAATTAATAATCATCTTTACACCCGTAATTTACCAGATGTAGATTTATTAATACGCACCAGTGGTGAGCAGCGTATCAGTAATTTTTTACTTTGGCAAATTGCATATGCTGAACTGTATTTCACAGAGACACTTTGGCCAGATTTTAATAAAGAAAACCTTTTTGAGGCAATATTAAATTATCAAAACAGAGAACGAAGATTTGGAAAGACAAGTGAACAACTTAAATAACACTCCACTATTAAATAATTATAAGAAGATTTATTGTATCCTACTATTTACAATACTATCTGTTTTTTCTCTTTCCGCTCAGCAATTGCCGCTACAAGGAAATAAAAAGTATACTATTAGATCATTAAGTGTTTCAGGAGAACAAAGTTTTAATGAAAAAACAGTAATTGCTTTTACAGGACTAAAAGTTGGAGATCGCATTTTTATACCAGGTGAAAAACTTAGTGAAATAACAAAAAAACTTTGGGAACAAGGTCTTTTTAGTGATATTGCATTTTATGTAACTAACATTGTTGAAGATGAAGTTGATTTAGAACTTCATATAGTTGAACTTCCAAAAATTAAGAGCGTAACAATTGTTGGTGTTAAAAAAGTACAACAAAAAGAAATAATTAAGGATAATAATTTAAAACCTGGAATAAAAATTACTAAAAACCTTATTGCCACTACTAAAAACTATATTAAAAATAAATATAGAGACGATGGTTATTTTTATACGGAAGTTGATATTACTTCAGTTCCTTATGCAGATTCCTTAGGAATTGAGTTTTCTAGACATCTTACAATTAATATTAATAGAAACAGAAAAGTTAAAATTTCGTCTATTGAAATAGCGGGAAATAAAGAAATGCCAAGCAGTAAACTAAAAGCTGCAATGAAAGATACTAAAGAAAAATCATTCTTTCGCATTTGGAAAAGATCAAAGTTTACTGAATCCGGTTATGATACCGATAAAGAGTTGATGTTGACAAAATTTAGATCTAATGGTTTTAGAGATGCTAGAATTATCAATGATTCAATAATCAAAAGAGATGATAAGGATATTGTTCTAAAAATCAATATTGAAGAGGGTAAAAAATATTATTTTGGAAATATTAATTTTATCGGAAATAGTGTGTATACCAATTCACAATTAAAAAGAGTTTTAGGTATATCTGAAGGCAGTGTATATAATGGAGTCTTACTACAAGAACGTATTGAAGATGTAACAGATCCAGAAGCAAATGACCTTACAAATTTATATCAGAATAATGGATATCTCTTTTCAAGAATAAACCCAGTTGAAGTTGCCGTAAGAAATGATACAATCGATTTTGAAATAAGAATTATTGAAGGTAAAATTGCTTATTTTGACCATATTACAGTAGTAGGTAATGATAAAACAAATGATCACGTAATTTATAGAGAGATTAGAACTCGACCTGGACAAAAATATAGCAAACGAAATGTTGTTAGAACCATAAGAGAATTAGGACAGTTAGGTTATTTTGATGCAGAACAGATTAGCCCAAATTTTAATAATGTAGATCCAAACAATGGTACTTTAGATATGGAGTATTCTGTTGTTGAAAAAGGATCTAGTCAAATAGAATTACAAGGTGGTTATGGTGGTGGTGGATTTGTTGGAACTTTAGGTTTATCATTTAATAATTTTTCCGTTCGAAATATTTTTAATAAAGATGCATATCACCCTTTACCCATGGGAGATGGACAAAAACTTTCGATAAGAGCTCAAGCAAGTACTTTTTATCAAACCTATAGCTTATCGTTAGTAGAACCTTGGCTAGGTGGTAAAAAACCAATACAATTAAGCACTTCGTTTTCTCACACAATTCAATACTTTTATGATTATAGAAGTAGAGATGTTGATAAAACTCGTCGTTTTTTAATAACTGGTGGAGCTGTAGGTTTGGCAAAAAGATTAAAGTGGCCGGATGATTATTTTACACTTTCTCATTCCATAAGTTATCAACACTATAACTTAAAAAACTACAATACAGGTTTATTTACATTTGGGGACGGAGAATCTAATAATTTAGCGTATACCATTGGAATAAGCAGAAATAATACTGCAACTAATCCAATTTTTCCTATGTCAGGATCAGAGTTTAGTGTTACTGCAAAAGTAACATTACCGTATTCTGCATTTAGTAGTACAGATTGGAAATCCTTAGATAATGAAAGAAATGAACTGGAAGAAGTTGGCCCTACAGATCCTACTTATGTAGATGCTACTGAAAGAATTTCTGAAATTGATCAAGAAAAATTTAAGTGGTTGGAGTACTATAAAATAAAATTTAAGGGGACTTGGTACACAAAACTAGTGGGAAAAATGGTGCTACGCCCAAGTGCTGAGTTTGGATTTTTAGGAGCGTACAATCAAGACAGAGGAGTTGTGCCGTTTGAGCGTTTCTTTTTAGGAGGTGATGGATTGGGATCCTATAGTTTAGATGGTCGTGAAGTAATAGCACTAAGAGGATATCCTAACCAGTCTTTATCTCCTATAGATGGAAATGCTATTTATAATAAGTTTTCTTTAGAACTGCGTTATCCAATAACTTTAAAACAATTAGCATCAATCTACGCATTAACCTTTGTAGAAGCAGGTGCTGCCTATGATAATTTTAGGAGTTATAATCCTTTTCAATTAAAAAGGTCTGCTGGTTTAGGATTGCGTATATTTATGCCTGCATTTGGGTTATTAGGAATTGATTTTGGTTACGGATTTGACCCTGTACTCGGAGGCATTCAACCTAATGGATGGGAAACACACTTTATAATTGGACAACAATTTTAAAAATGGCACGGTTTTTTCTTAACATACAACTAACAACTATGAAGACAAAAAAGTTATTATTTATTACTCTTGCTCTTTTGTGTTTTTCTTTTGTAGTAAACGCACAAAGAGGAGTTCGAATTGGATATATTGATATGGAATATATTCTTGAAAATGTTCCTGAATACAAAGAAGCATCTACCCAATTAAACGGGAAAGTTCAGCGTTGGAAAAAAGATATAGAAAAGAAAAATGATCAAGTTGAGCTTTTAAAAATTAATTTAAGTACTGAAAGAGTTTTACTTACTGCTGAGTTAATTGAAGAAAGAGAAGAAGATATTAAAGTTTTAGAAGATGAAATGTTAAAATACCAGCAAGATCGTTTTGGTCCTAATGGTGATTTATACATTCAAAGACGTCAATTAGTTCAACCCATCCAGGATCAGGTTTTTAATATTGTTCAGGAAATAGCAGAGAACAAGAAATATGATTTTATTTTTGATAAATCAGCAGATATTGTGATGCTTTTTTCAGCTGATAGGCACGATATAAGTGATATTGTTCTACGTAGTATTAACCGAAGTGCAAAAAGAGAAGAAGTTAGCTCTAAAAGAGACAAAAAAGAAGTAGAGCGTAAAGAAGATCTATCCTTAGAAGAAGACAATGCTGTTTCAGAAAGAGAACAAGCTATAGAAGAAAAGAAAGATGCTCGTGAAAAAGACATGGAAGAACGAAAAAAAGTTCGTGATTCTATTCGTTTGGTGAGAAAAGCTGAATATGATGCTAGAAAACAAAAGTTATTAGATGAGAGACAGCGTAAAAAAGATTCAATTTTAGAGGTTAGAGCAAACAGAAATAATCCAAATCCAACAGATAACGAAGAGGAAAATGAGGATGAAGAAGGAAATAATTAAAATGAGTTTAAAAAAGATAATCAATAATTAATAATTAAATTTTAATACAATTACAATGAAAAAAATGAAATCATTATTCGTGGCAATTATGCTTTTTATCGGAGCTACTAGTTTTGTTAATGCACAATCTAAAATTGCACACATAGACACTCAAGCTCTAGCAGAAGCTATGCCAGAAATGAAAGCTGCACAAAGTCAATTGGAAAATCTTCAAAGAACTTATGATACCGAAATAAAAACATTGGTAAAAGAGTTTGAAACAAAAATTAAACAATACGAAGTTGAGGCAGAAAGTAAAACTGCTGAAGTAAATGCAAAACGTGCAGAAGAAGTTCAAGGAATGCAAGCTAATATTAATGCTTACAGACAAGGAGCCATGGAAGATTTACAGAAAAAACAAGAAGACTTAATTGCACCAATTCTTGAAAAGGCTAGAACTGCAATTCAAAAAGTAGGAAGGTCTCAAGGATACCAGTATGTTTTGGATAGCAGTAGCTTATTATTAGCTGAAGGCAAAGACCTGCTAATAGATGTTAAAAAAGAATTGGGAATTTAATTTCTAATTTTAATACTATTTTCAAAACTGCTCTCCTATTGGTGAGCAGTTTTTTATTTTTATATAATGAATAATAATCCTATTGGACTTTTTGATTCTGGAGTTGGAGGCACTTCCATCTGGAAAGAGATACATCATCTCCTTCCTAACGAAAGCACGATTTATTTAGCAGATAGTATCAATGCTCCTTACGGTTATAAAACTGTTGATGAAATTATTTCATTAAGTATTAAAAACACCGAATTATTATTAAAAATGGGAAGCAAAATAATTGTTGTAGCTTGTAATACTGCAACAACAAATGCAATAGAAATTTTACGTGAAAAATTCGATGTCCCCTTTATTGGAATAGAACCAGCAATTAAACCTGCTGCATTAAAATCTTCTTCAAAAAGTATCGGAATTTTAGCTACGCAAGGAACTTTAAATAGTATACTCTTTTCTGAATCTTTAGATGAATACAAAGAGCATATAAAAGTTACAGAAGTTATAGGTGAGGGTTTGGTTCCCTTAATTGAAATGGGTAAAATAGATGATTCAGAAATAAACATACTATTAAATAAATACCTACAACCCATGCTTAAAAAGGATATTGATTACCTGGTTTTGGGATGTAGTCATTATCCTTATTTGATTCCTCAAATACAAAAAATACTACCAAATCAAGTAACAATTATTGATTCAGGCATCGCAGTGGCTAATCAAACTAAAAATGTATTGACACATAACAATTTATTAAGTAAAACGAATCAAAAGCCTAAGCTTAGTTTTTATACCAATAAAGAAACCAGTACATTGGAGTTTCTTTTGAATGAAAATTTAAATAAGGTATCAATAACAATAAAACCTTTTTAACGTTTAGACTCTGTTTTTATTAATTAATTGCTGGACAATTACAATCATAAGGTTCTGCTCGACCTCCTAAAAAATTAAAACCTAGCGTTATTTGATGATAGGCACCGTTATGAAATTTCACATTACCCATTTGTTGTGTATAGGTATAAGCAAACATAAATTTATTAAAATTAATTCCAATTACTGGAGTTAAATATTGTAGTTTTTGATTAGCTACGTCTATTCCGTTTAAATATTCCGCTCCATCAACACTTCTTCTATATGATATTCCTCCCCATAATTGTCCAAAATCCATAGCTCTATAAACTTTCCCGTTTATATCAACTGATAATTCTTCGGTTCTCTCTTGAACTTGAAGCATAACAGACGGTTCGTAAGTCCAAATTGCTCCATAATCACCTATTGCATAGGCTGCAGAAATTATATATTTACGTTGATTACTAGATTCATAATCTGATGAGTAGATACTTCTGTTTTGAAAAATTAAATTTTTAACTGTAAAATGTCCAGAAAAATTTAAGAAGTTATAAGATACTCCTGCATCTACATTAAAGTAAGAGGTACTTTGAATTATACCTGCAATAATAGGATCGAAATCTGTAGGATCAAATTGAGTTTCATCTAATCTTGATTGAATTAATCCAAAGCTAAGTCCAAAAGATAATTGGTTTAAATCTATATTATCATTTCTAGAAAACATAATATGATGGGCATATGTAAGATATCCTCCTGTTTGAGAATGGTACCCATTTTGATCATTAAAAAATATAGCTCCTATACCAGATCTTTCTGCTAGTCTAGCATTAAAAGCTAATGTTTGTAGATTAGGCGCTTCGTTTTGATCAGACCATTGCTGTCTTGCAGTCAACCTTATTTGATTATATGAAGATGCACCAGCCATTGAAGGGTGTAATAAATATAGATTATCTGAAAAATAATCTGAATATAAAGGAATACCATCTTGTGAAAATGCCATCTGTGATAACAGAATAAATAATATTATATAAGATTTTTTTATGCTCATTGTTGCTGTTTTCTATCTTTTAAGGGTAAAATGCCCACTAAATTCTTTTTTAGTATCGTTTTCGGTATACTCTACTCTAAACCAATAATCACTTGAAGGCATTGGGTTTCCATTATAGGAACCATCCCAACCTTCAGAAAAAGTACTTAATTGTTTTAAGAGTTTACCATATCGATCAAATATATAAATTTTTGCTGTAGGGTCACCATTGGCAATACCAATAATATTCCACG
>ENA-OSJC01004022-OSJC01004022.1-marine-metagenome-genome-assembly--contig:-NODE-4022-length-10251-cov-10.695007_pt1 | contig 10251 bp, 9 predicted proteins | sample MGYA00237885_ERZ534234 | MGnify/ENA primary metagenome ERZ534234 (study PRJEB26413, sample SAMN06343907) | marine metagenome | isolation source: coastal waters | place: Atlantic Ocean: West Antarctic... | reverse complement strand
ATAACAATTTCAATATCTTTATCAAACTGGGAAAGTATACTTCTAAGAGTTGCCGAAATAAATTCTTCATTATTAAAAGTAGTTATACAAAAAGATAATTTAATTTTATTCATCTAGATTATTTATATCTTTTAAATTAATTTCTATCATAGACTTGGATATGTTTCTTACTGATCTCAGCCCAGCTATCAGTAACCGTTTTATTTAAGTTTTTGGTTCCTGAATACTTATCAAGAGCACCTCTCATCTCATTTATATTATCAGTTGAGCTGTAATAAGTATTTAAATCTTTATTAAAACCGTTTATATTTATTGATGTTGTTAATAAAAATGAACGACTAGAAACTGCTGCATGAATTGATGTATTCCATATCCCACCCCCATCTCTAAATGGAAGAATAATCGCATCAGCAACACTAAGAAGGGCCGCTAAGTCGTTTTCTGGCATGTATTTAATTAATGAAACCCTATTATTCCATTTCTTTGTAATTATACTTTTAAGATATTTATGATATTTATTTTGAGGCTCCATATCTGCAGCAATGACAACTTGATCGGTTTCAGGGCTGGCTATTTTTAATATATTCTCTACACCTTTGTGGGGGTAGATAAAGCCAAAATAAACAATCAATCTACTTTTACCTAAAATATACTTTTTCTTTAATAGTTTTTTTTGAGAGATTGATAAATTTACACTCGGTAGGGTAGAAGCGTTTGGAATAAAATTAAATGTTTTATGAGCTGCTAAAAATTTATAAAATGGAAGTAGATTTTTATAGTTAGGCCTAACAACTATAATTTGACTTGGTACCACTGATAATAAGAAAAACTTAAAAATATGGCTTAAGCTAAACGATTCGTGCCAGGTCATTACAATTTTTTTACCCAAACAAAAACCTAATAGAGGTAATAGAGAGTATGCAATTGATTCATGAAAACCATCAGCTGGAAACTGAACATGAATTACATCAGGCTTCCAGTTTTTTATTATTTTATAAAAAGTAAGCATTGATAAAAAATTCCAATTTTTTATACCATCTAACAACTCAACATCTTTAGATTTTTTTGTTACTTTTGAACTAAATGTTGATAAAACTGATACATCGTTTCCCATAATACTTAATGATTTCGAAAGGTCTCTTGTATAAAAACCAATACCACATTTAAGTGGTGGATACTTACCGGTAACAATTAGTATTCTCATTTGATAATAAAATTATTTTTTTTTAAAAATAATTTGTCCGAAAGTATAGTTATATCCGACATGAGTAATTGCTTTTTCATCACATTTAAATGAAGGTCCATTAATCTGAAAAAGATCGAACTCCTTTGCTTCCTCAATAATTTCTTTCACCTCATTTCTTGAGAATATATTCCACTCCATATCGAAAAGCCTAGTTTTGGATGTATCAATTTTTTTATCCCAATAATCAAAAGAAATCAATAAATACCCATCTGTCGTTAAAATTTTAGACATACTTTGTAAAAATCTTTTTCTATCAAAACCATGCTCAAGAACAGATATTGCAGAAATTGCTTTAAATTTTTCTACCTTCGGTTTATATTTCATGAAATCAGAAACTTCATAATTAATTCTATTTTGAGCTGGCATGTAGGATATTCCTGGATTTAAATCAATTGCCGATAGTTTTTTGTAGCCCAATGCGTCTAATGCAACTACAAACTCAGAGCAGTAACAACCAATATCAAGAATTGGTTGATTTTTACTTACATTTTTTTCAATAAATTGAATAAAACTTAGGACATCCCAGCTTTTATTAACATCTCCAATTGAGATTTGTTCTTTAAGTCCTAACTTTCGTAATAAATTCCTTACTTTTATTATGAATGCAGAGTCAATAAAGGAAATATTTTTTTCTTTAAGTTTTTTCCTTGCGTCAACAACTTGCTTATAATTTTGTAAAACTTCCATAATCAGTATTAAGCCTTGTTTATTCTATTTAAACCGAGATATTACAATACATTGGAAAGTTTTGCAGAAGATTTTCCCCTACGCAACATATTAATAACTTATGATGATAAATTACAAATATTATTAAAGCCATTTCCTTTATTTAAATGAATGAAAATATATTAATAGCAGGTTCATCTGGTGCAATTGGGAAAGAATTCACAAAATTTTACTGTGACGACCCAAATGTAGGTAAAGTTGTTACGTTATCCAGAAAAACTAGTGATTCAGTTCACAAAAAAATTCAATCAATAGAGATTGATTATAGTAAAGATGAAACATTTGAAAACTTAGATAAAATATCAAAATTAGAATCTATTAGTACAATCATAATCGCAACTGGAATTCTCCATACAGATAAAGTTAAACCTGAGAAATCAATAAATGATATTAATTTTGAGAGCTTAAAAAAAGTATTTCAAGTTAATGTTTTCGGTCCTATTTTATTAGTAAAAAAACTTTTACCGCTTATCAAGAAATCACAAGGAGTTAAAGTTGTTTTTTTAACGGCAAGAGTTGGAAGTATTTCTGATAATACACTTGGTGGATGGCACAGTTATCGGAGTTCTAAAACTGCACTTAATATGACGATAAAAAACTTTTCGATTGAGTTACAGAGAGCTAATAAAGAAAATATAGTAATAGGTATACACCCAGGAACAGTCAAAAGTAATTTATCAGAACCTTTCTTAAGCAATATCAAGCACGATGTTTTTAGTCCAAGAGAAAGCGTTGAACTAATGACAAAGGTTATTGGTAAACTTAATAAAAAAGATTCTGGAAAGTGTTTTGATTTTTCAGGAAAGGTAATAGATTCCTAATTATTTTTAATTTGAAAGATAGTAGCTATAATCCTACTATTTAGGACCTGGTTAAACTGTAAAATTATGGAGGTAAGCAGCACAATATTAATTTTTACATACTTATTAAATCAATGCCCTAATGGATAATAATATTAAATTAGTACCTAAATAAACAAAAAAGCAGCATTATGTGGAGTCTTTAGACATAAAAACTACTAGTTAATAATAATTAAAGTAGCCCTCTATTTGTATACTTAATTATCTGAGGTAAAATACTTCGTATAAAAAAGCGTTACTACAAAGGCTATCTTTTGAAAAAAGTATTTCACAGAACATTAACCTATTCAGAAAAATAAAGACATGTTGTTATATGAAAAATTAAGCTGCCTTATTCTCCTAATTTTAGTAGCAATACTGGTGGTTAATAATCAATATTCTGAAAAATATAAAGTTTACGGAGATTGGAGGGGTGACTTTAAGGGTTATGAATTATTTTTTGAGTTTAAATCGAACCACAGGTTTAAGTTAATTTTTAAAGATAAAGTGTTAAAAACTTCAAATGTTATTAAAGGAAACTTTTATGCTGATTACTCAAAAAAACCAATTTCATTATCATTAAAAAATTTACCGAATACATCACATCCACTTCATACAATAATAAAATTTAAAGGTAATAATTTATTGACTATAGAGAAGTTTTCTACTAAGGAAAAATTTCGACCAATGATTTTTAGTTACGAAGAGAATATGAAACTAGAACGATCACTTTAATTATTGAAGATGTACTATAATAATCACTTAATAAATTATATAAATAAATAAAACTTATGGAATTTCTAGAAGAATTTTTAACGGTTACGGATACTCAAATATCTATTGTTGGGCTTATTTTTAGCCTCATACTTACAGCTTTCCTAGCAACAATTTTGGCAGGAATTTATACAAGGTATGGATCAACCCTATCAAACAGAAGGGTATTTAGTAGAAACTTTATACTCATTGCTTTAACAACGATGTTAGTTATTACAATTGTAAAATCTTCGTTGGCACTATCACTTGGTCTTGTTGGCGCACTCTCAATTGTTAGATTTCGATCAGCGATAAAAGAGCCTGAAGAACTAGCATATTTATTTTTAACAATCTGTGTTGGTTTAGGTATGGGGGCTAATCAGGTTATGGTGACTGTTGTAGCTTTTAGTATTATTTGCGTAATTATTGTTGCATCTCACAGACTATCCCACATTAAAACTGATGACAAAAACATCAACTTAACGATTCATAGTAGTAACAAAAAAATCACTTTAAAAAAGATTATTGAGGTCTTATCAGAGCATTCATTAGCTATAAATTTAAGAAGGTTTGATGAAACTCCAGAAGAGATAGAAGTTGCACTGATGATTACTTTTAATGATTTATCCCAGCTTAGTAGTGGCAAGGATGCCCTTAAAAAAATAGATAACAAACTTAAATTTAGTTTTATTGAAAATAAAGCTATTTATTAATTTAGTACTGTAAGGCCCTAATTAATATTAATAGTCACCATTAAACAAGATTTGTGCTCACAAAAAAACTTTTAAGTTACGAATATGATAATTAAAAAAAGTCCTAGCAAAACATTAAAAAACTTATTACACGAACTTTCTAATGCAAAAAGAACAGTGTTGATTTCTATTTTTTTAATTTTTTGGTCTTTCCTACTTTTTGCAATGGGAGATTTCTATGGTGAAACTATAAAATTTGTAGAAACTAAACAAAGCTTTAAAGACTTAATCACCTTTATTAAAAATCCTAGTTACAAAGGTTTCTTTAAAACCTCTAAAGAAACAGTTTCCTTTGATATTGAATTTCTTGACCTTCAAGAATTAAACACTCGACGAACATTGGCATTAAAAAATTATTCACTTAAATTTATTGAAAATGATTATATAAATGCTGACATGACATATCAAGGTGAAAAATTTCCTGTAAAAATCAAATTAAAGGGCTCAACTGCTAGTGAGCATCAGCTTCCTAAAAAATGGTCTTTTAAAGTTCAATTAAGAGGTGATAGTCGCTTCATGGGAATGCAGTCATTTTCATTAATGGACCCAAAAAGAAGAGCTTATATGATGGAGTGGTTTTACAGGGCTGCATTAAAAGAAGAGGGTATTATTACCAAAAAATATGATTTTATTAATGTGTCTATAAATGGCTCCTCATTGGGATTGTATGCATTCGATGAAGAGGTTAATAAAACTGTAATAGAAAGAAATATGAGGCGTGATGGCCCAATAATTAGCTTAAATGATGATTCTTTTTGGCTAGATAAAGCTGCTTGGATTCTTCCCTCAAATAAATGGGGCGACAGGTACTTGTCAGCTCCATTTGAAATAAAAAATTCAAAAAACAATATTACAACAAAACAATCTCAAGAAGCAATAGATTTACTTAGTGCTTTTAGGCGAGGGGAATTATCTGTAAGTGAGGTTTTTGATGTAGAAGAATTAGCAAAATATATAGCTATTAGCGATGTTTTAGGTGCTGGACATGGATTTCTACCATTTAATAGTATTTTTTATTATAACCCTATTATTCATAGGCTGCAGCCATTCCCTGATGATGCTTATAGTGAATATATAGCTGATAACTTGTTGTTTAGATATGATGGTAACCCTGAGGGTGCTTACTTAACTCAAATTGCTAATGATTTTGGTTTTGCGGAAGCCTATTTGCGTGAGATGAATAGAATTAGTAAAAGAAGTTTTGTTGACAATCTATTATTGAAACATAGTAAAGAAATAACTGAAATTTATGAAGCATTTACTGCGGATTTTGTTTCACAGGAAACTGTAAAAATTCCCTCTAATATTATTTATAATAAAATTAGAGGGCTGAATGAAAAATTGAATCCTCATAAAGCAGTTATTGCAAATTTTGAAAAACTTGATATTGATGGAGTGACTCTTAAGATAGCTACTTCAACTTCTCTGCCTATAGAATTAATTAGTCTTACTGTTGATGACGAATTTATATTATTACCATGCAAATTAGATAAAAAAAAATGTGTTCGTAATATAAAAGGTAGGATGCATCAAAACGTTATTAACTATTCTGAGTATGAGTTTTTTTACCCAAAATTATTTGATATTTCTTTATATCCAGATCTTTCGGAAAATGTTGGACTATTAAAAGTGAATTATAGAATATTAGGAAGTGATGTAATAAGGTCTGATTCTATTTTAAGCTATAAGGCTTATGACTCCTTAAGGATAACCAAAGATTCTAAATTAATGAATCCTAATTATAAGGAATTTAATTTTTTGGACTTCGATGAAGTTGGTAAAATAATTAACATTAAACAAGGTGTATGGAAGTTAGAAAAAGATTTAATTATTCCTAAAAATTATACATTTAGCGCTGGACCTAACACCACTATAGACTTTATTAACTCTGCAAAAATTATTTCTTATTCTCCTATTTTATTTGAAGGATCTAAGGAGTCTCCAGTTAATTTTATCTCATCCAATGCCTCCTCAGGCTCAATAACAGTGTTTGCAAACGGGAAAAAATCAAAATTAGATAATGTAGTTATAGATGGCTTAGTCAATACTAGCGAATCTACCGGGGCAGTTACTTTCTATAAATCTCCTGTAGATATCAAAAATACCAGATTTATAAAATTAAAATCAGAGGATGCACTAAATATAATTAAGTCATCTTTCTCTATTGCTGATAGTATTTTCAGTGATAATTATTCTGACTCCCTTGATGTTGACTTTGGTAAAGGAAAAATTATTAATTCAAAATTTATTAATTCAGGTAATGACTCGATTGACCTTAGTGGCAGTGATGTAACTATTTCGTCGGTCAACATTTATAATTCGGGGGATAAAGGTATAAGTGTTGGAGAAAACAGTGTTACAAGAATAGATCATAGTGAAATAAATTTTTCTAAAATAGGGGTAGCAATGAAAGATAGTTCGTCAGCTGCTATAAATAAAGTTTCAATTAAAGATTGTGATTATGCTATTGCCCTCTATCAAAAAAAACCTGATTTTGGGCCTGCTAATGTTACTATTGGGCTAACTAAACTTGAGCGTAATCTTCATGACTACATTGTAGAAAAAGATTCAACTCTAATTGTCGATGCAATGAAGGTTCCTGGAAAATTTAAAAATGTTTACGAAAGGTTATATGAAAATAAATAAACTATTACTTACTTTTGTTTCAAGTCTTACTATATGCATAATTTTTTTTACATCTAACGCTATTGGTGGTATTAAATCTAAAATTAGTAATAAAGTGCTAGATCTACAAAAGTCACCTCAAACATATTCTTTTATTGTAGCAGGACATACTTATGGTTCTCCAGGTCCTTCTATGTATCCGGCAGCATCACTTTTAGGGAGTATTGATTTATTTAACAGCTTAAAGCCAGATTTTATGATGCTACTTGGTGATGTCATACAACATCAGGGATATCCACCGATTCTTGGTGAATTAGAAACAGAGGTATTTAAGGATTCACTGGTTAATAAGTTAGAGTTTCCTGTATTCAACGCACCTGGTAATCATGATTTACGTGATCGAAAATCATATAAAAAACATTTTGGGGAAACATATTTTCACTTTCAGAAATCTTCAGAGCTTTATATAGTTTTAGATACCGATCTCGATCCATCTAGTATGATAAAGCCACAAGTTGATTTTGCTCTTAATCTGATAGAGCTTGCTGCGGAAGATAAAAAAATTAAAAATATCTTTGTATTTCAACACCGCGTTATCTGGGCTTTCGATAATTACCCAATTAATACTATTAATCCTTGGGGCAATGATATTAATTCAGTAAGTAATAATTATGAAAAATTTATCTTGCCAGCATTAAACTTATTAGCAAAGAAAAAGAATGTGTATTTATTATCTGGGGATTTAGGTATAGGGTCTTTTGTACCAAATAAATATCCTCGAGAGTCATTTGATATATTTTATCAAAAATATAATAACATTACATATGTAGCAACCGGCTTAGCTGAAAATCATAAAGATAAAGTTATTAAGGTTGATGTTAGTTCTAGCGGAGAAGTAGATTTTAAACTAATTCCATTATTTGGATCTAAAATAGAAAATATAGAAAAGTACGGTCTCGATTATTGGAAAAATGAATTCAAAGATCTAGTTGAACCTAGTGCTGCAAGTAAAGCCAAAGAAAAAGTAAAAAAGTTTTTACTTATGAATTTTTCATTATTTGTACTTGGAAGTATTTTATTAATCTTGTTGGCATTTGTTTATATACTATTTTTAAGACACCAATTAACCAAAAAATAATGGTAGTTGCTATGAATTATAGATATGAACGAAAATTTTTAATTGATACTCTTTCTTTACTTCAAATTGAATCAATTGTTAGGTCTCACCCTGCTAAATTCGAAGAGTCATATAAACCTCGAAAAGTTAATAGCCTATATTTAGATGATATTAATATGCAGAATGTAGAGGATAATTTAGCTGGCATTAATAATAGAGAGAAAGAAAGAATTCGCTGGTATGGAGAGACATTTGGTAAAATTAAATCTCCAGTGCTCGAAATTAAGATTAAGAGAGGTCTTTTGGGGGCTAAGGAACTTCATCCTTTAAAAACCTTTAGCTTAGATAGTGGCTTTGGTAAAAAATCAATTCAAAAAATATTCGAATCCTCAAATATACCTGAATACAATATGCATATATTAGGTTTACGTAACCCAACTATTCTTGACGTTTACACCAGGAAGTACTTAATAAGTTCAGATAAAAAATTTAGGCTAACTATAGATTTTAATATAGAGTACTTTAAAATAAATCAATTATACAACACCTTTTTAGAAAAAATTTCAAGTCATAATGTAGTTATGGAATTGAAGTATGATGCTCAATTTGATAATGAGGCAGAACAAATTACCAATTACTTTCCATTTAGAGTTACAAAAAGTTCTAAGTACGTTTCTGGTGCAGATTATTTCTACTCTGTATCTTGAAAGTAAATTGTTAGAGGTAGCTCAAGTGTCTTAAACATTACTATATCTTTTTTTTCTGCATTGCAGGCCAGCAAACTGGATTAAGTTTGGTAGCAGCAATTCCTCCGGGGGCAACTCCAGGAATGAACTTTTGCCAGTCACCTGAGACCATTGTTGGGTCCTTAACCACCCTTGCTCCATCTGCGAAATATGTATTAGCCAAAACTATACGGCTCTTCGAAGTTCTGTTGCCGCTTGCTGTATGAAAACTCAAATTATGATGAAAGCTTGCCTCCCCCATTTCAAAAGGTTTAGAATCAATAGTTACCTGGTTTGCCTTAAAAACCTCCGTTACTTTTTTGTCGTAGCTCGTATCATTTTTATTAAAAATAATATTTTTAACGAGATTAAAGACGCTTAACGGCTTTGCGAATGATAAAGGCCCCATAGCTACTGGCACTGGTTGTGCTGGCATCCATGCGGTCACAACATCATTTGTCTCTAAAGGGAAATGATGATCGTCGTAATGCCAAGGAGTGCGACCACAACCGGGTTCTTTTGAAAGTGCGTTGTCATGGTAGAGGCGAACGCTTTTTATGCTTAGCAGGTCCGCTGAAATCTTTGCAATACGAGGGCTAAGTACATATAGCCTGATGATACGGCTCTCTAGCCACATCATTTCGAGGCTTAGAAAGCGGTTAGCCCTGTTGTTTTCTGGAAACGCCTTAATAAGAAGGCGTATGAGTTCCTTTCGCAAGCGAACTACAGCTGCTGGAGACAAAACATTTCGTAACCTTATGAATCCATCTCTCCTAAAGGCAATGTGGTGCGCCTCTGTTAAGTTGTATGGAGTAGAAAGCTCATCTTCTAGTTCACTATCAGACAATGTGTCGAAATGCTTTATGGGCTCAACATCGACGAAGTTAGCTACATCGTCTTTGTCCTCGTTGTCAGCAAGAGTTACATACCAATCCCACCAAGCTTGATTGTCCTGCTCCCAATATTGGTCTAAGTCCTCGCCAATTGCATTTGGGGCTTCAAGTAAATCATTAGAAAGTATTTTTTTATCGATAACGTAATTTCCTAAAATAATATATTTAAAAATCTTAATAGCTATTAACGCATTAGGACAGCTTTAAATTAGAATTAGTTGCATTTATAACTTGTGTGTATTATGACGCATTACATTAGCTTTAAAATTCTATTGAAACCCCTGATAATCAGACGGTTGAGAATAATATTATTCAAAGAGTAACTTTTTTTGTAGGGGTTTAGTTTATATGGGTAAAGAAAATATTAAGGAACTTGACTATTTTGTCGACATCCAACCTAAAAAGAAAATAGAATTTTATGAGGCTGCTTTAGAAGGGCTATCATTGCCGCAGAAAACAATATCGCCTAAATTTTTTTATGATGAGCGTGGCTCAAAGATCTTTGATAAAATTTGTGATACGGAAGAATACTACGTAACTCGAACCGAAGTAGGATTACTCAATGATATTAAAGA
>ENA-OSJC01004020-OSJC01004020.1-marine-metagenome-genome-assembly--contig:-NODE-4020-length-10259-cov-6.564722_pt1 | contig 10259 bp, 8 predicted proteins | sample MGYA00237885_ERZ534234 | MGnify/ENA primary metagenome ERZ534234 (study PRJEB26413, sample SAMN06343907) | marine metagenome | isolation source: coastal waters | place: Atlantic Ocean: West Antarctic... | reverse complement strand
ATTGTGATGATAATAAAGGTACCATACCATTTAGTATACTTATAAAAGTAAAATAGTTAAAAGAATCGTACTGTGAAGCACCGTAATATATGTGATTTTCTTGAAAAAACTTTAATTGGTTTTTTAGTATACCCCAATGTTTAACGTTAGAATTAAGATCAGTCATATAGTTCATTAATATTTCATTTGGGATGTCAGCTCTACCGTGATTGCCATATATATTTAAACTATATGTGGGTATATGTGATAAAGTAGTTGAGGCATTAAATAAACCATTACCAAAAGAAGGACTACCATTAAACCCTATATTTTTATTGGGAAGAAAGGTATTAAAATTTACTTGGATGTCATCTTTATTACCTAAAGAGGGGGGGATTACAGTTATAGGAATGGGTCTAGTTAAGGGGTAAAATGAATCAAATACCTTAATGTCTCCTTGGTTGTAAAAAATTAAGGCATCAGCGTATTCATTATATAGAAAAAACTGTTGGTCTTTAGGTAGAATAGATAAATGGGAATTTGTTATTTGTAATATATTATTAGAAAAAAAGGTATCTAGGTCCTTATGTACTTGTGGCACACTATCAACTATAAAAACCCTTGGGATTTTAATTTCTGATAAGTAGGTTTTTTGTATGTGTAAACTAGAAGCTCTATAATCTAAAAGTATTAAAGCATGAGTATATTCCTTATTAACCTGATATGCACTATTGGGGTCTGACGGGTTAAATACATCTTTAGGTGTTAAGCCTAGAGTTGTAATTAACCGGTCATGGATTAATGAATCATTTATATAATTATTATTAAGATGATTTGTGATTATACATAATTTCATCCCATTAATGTACAATAACTATTCAGATGTTCCTAGTCTTTCTTCTTTATCTGCAGCTAATTCACCTTTTGATTTTAAAGGCTCTACACCATTCCAATATTTCTTAACATATTCATCTTTTCTAGTACCTATTAATAATACGTTATAAAACCCATCTTTATTAGAAAATATAGTTAGTTCAGATTGTTTTTTATTTATTTTACCATACGCCATACCAAAATGGTCTTTACTGTTAACCCAAATTTGATCGTCTTCGTTTAAATATTTATAATAATCTGGTAGTTTAATTATTGCTTTTAAATTTTTAATTTCAACTACAAACCTATATATGTTATCTCCAGCAGTTGCAGATTCAACAAAACCATGGACTAGTCTGTGGGTTTTTGTCTTTGCAGGGTTAGGGTGATCTATAGAAAATGAACCACCGGATTTTGATATATTACCGTTAACACGTAAATTATTAACATACGTTGTACAGCTAGTACAAGTTACTAGATTATTTCCTATAATCATAGACTTATGGTGGCCATTACAAATCTTATTATTACACCCACCTAAAATACCTGACTGGCAAGCTCTATCAATACAATTATTACGTCCTCCACCTATAAAAGTAAAACAAGCAGTACCTATTGAATTAGTGTACCCACCACCAATTACAACACAACAAGAAGTACCAATGAAATTAGTACTACCACCACCAATGACAGAAGAGCATGAATTCGTACCACCACCATTTACATTATTATTATTACCACCACCTATAAAACTAAAGGCTGCTGATCTTATTCTATTTCCGTTACCACCACCTATTGTTGCATTATGTCCTATATTAGTACCAGTAACGCAAATACAATTAGAACTACCACCACCAATTACACTTCTATAGTTTTGTGTAGCTTTAACACAATTAGAATTACCTCCTCCTATATGAGAACATGTAGAAACGATACAATTAGTATTACCTCCGGTAACTGAGGAAAAATTTCCAGTAGTTCCACCTCCACTACCTATTTTAAGACGGAAGTTGCTAGAATTAAATGTCATTCCTGATTCGGCATTTAATTGTCCTTGTGTACCAGTAGATGTTGTAACTCTATCATCACCTAAATTTGTTATTGTTGCCGTACCACTTGTTCCTGAGGAACCTGAGTTACCTGAAGTTCCTGATGAGCCTGAGTTACCTGAAGTACCTGAAGAACCTGCAGCTCCTGAATTACCTGATGAACCTGAAGTTCCTGATGAACCTGAGTTACCTGAAGAACCTGATGTACCTGAAGAACCACTTGTACCTGAAGAACCTGAGTTACCTGAAGAACCACTTGTACCTGAAGAACCAGAATTACCTGATGTACCACTTGATGCGGCATTAATTTTTGTTTCTACATTACCACTTGAATCTACTGTTAATACCTTGGTACTAGTACCAGTTGGTAAATTAGGTATTCTTAAATCCCCATCAATCATAGTTAAACCTGAACCACTTACAGATAGAATTGGAACACCTGAAATATCAGATGCGGCAAATACTGTTCCTGTTAAGTCGTCAGTTACTGAGAATAATTGACCTTGTGACCCATTAATATCAAAAAGTGTGCTACCTGACCCATTTACTGTTAATTGATTACCATCAAATGTTAAATTAGCTTCTGCATTTAATGCACCCTGTGTACCCGTTGATGTGGTAATTCTGTTATTACCTAAATTTGCAATAGTTGCAGAACCACTTGTTCCTGATGAACCTGAAACTCCTGAAGTTCCTGAAGAACCTGAGTTACCGGATGTACCGGATGAACCAGAATTACCTGAAGAACCTGAAGTACCTGAAGAGCCTGATACACCTGAGGAACCACTTGTTCCTGATGAACCTGAAGTACCTGAATTACCTGATGTTCCTGATGTACCTGAAGAACCTGAAGAACCTGAGTTACCTGATGTTCCTGATGAGCCTGAAGAACCTGCAGCTCCTGTTAGTCCTGATGTACCTGAAGAACCACTTGAACCCGAGTTACCAGATGAACCTGAAGAACCTGAGTTACCTGATGTTCCTGATGAGCCTGAAGAACCTGCAGCTCCTGTATTACCTGATGTTCCTGAAGAGCCTGAAGAGCCTGCAGCTCCTGTATTACCTGAAGAACCTGAAGAACCTGAATTACCTGATGTACCTGATGAACCTGAAGTTCCTGATGTTCCAACAGCACCACTAAGACCCGAGGTACCTGATGAACCACTTGTACCTGATGAACCTGAATTACCTGATGTACCTGATGTACCTGAAGAACCACTTGAACCTGAGTTACCTGATGTACCGGATGAACCTGAAGAACCAGAATTACCTGATGAACCTGAAGTTCCTGATGAACCTGAGTTACCTGAAGTTCCTGATGTACCGGATGAACCACTTGAACCCGAGTTACCAGATGAACCTGAAGAACCTGAGTTACCTGATGTTCCTGATGTTCCTGAGGAACCACTTGAACCCGAGTTACCAGATGAACCTGAAGTTCCTGAAGAACCTGATGTACCTGCGTCACCTGTTACTACAAATGCTAAAGTTACATCTTCACCGTTTGTAAAAGGTGAGGCTGCTGAAAATGCTTGGTCATTAATGTTTATTGTCCACCAACCTGTATTATCTGTTAAATCTGATATACTAAATAAAATAAATTGAGTAGCATCTATTCTATTTGCTAATCTTACGTGACCTTTTACTGCAGATGTTGCGCTATCAATTGTTTCTAAGAATGATTGTATACTAGTACCATCATCGTCCGTTATATCAAGATACATCAATAATGATGCATTTTGTGTACTGTTGTTTAATCTTATTTTTCCTGTGCCTGGATCTGCTGCACCTGTAGCTGTGTCAAATGTATAATCAAATGTAGCACCACCAAATGACCCATCAGCACCTGATGTACCTGATGTACCTGAAGAACCTGAAGAACCTGAGTTACCTGAAGTTCCTGATGAACCTGAAGAACCTGAGTTACCTGAAGAGCCTGAAGAGCCTGAGTTACCTGAAGTACCGCTTGAACCCGCAGCACCTGTTTCACCAGATGTACCTGATGAACCTGAGGAACCTGAATCACCTGAAGTTCCGGATGAACCTGAAGTGCCTGAAGTTCCTGATGAACCTGAGTTTCCTGAGGTACCTGATGTTCCTGAAGAACCTGAAGAACCGTCTGCACCTGTATTACCTGAGGAACCCGAAGTACCTGATGTACCTGAGTCGCCTGAAGTACCGGATGTTCCTGAAGAACCTGAAGAACCAGAATTACCTGAAGTTCCACTTGAACCTGAAGAACCAGAATTACCTGAAGTTCCACTTGAACCCGATATTCCTGAAGAACCACTTGAACCCGAGTCGCCTGAAGTACCTGATGAACCTGAGTCGCCTGAGGTACCTGATGAACCTGAAGTACCAGATGAGCCTGAGTCACCAGTTAAACCCGAAGTTCCTGAAGAACCACTTGAACCGGCTGCACCATCTGCGCCTGAAGTTCCTGATGAACCGGATGAACCGTCTGCACCCGTGTTACCTGAAGTTCCTGAAGAACCGCTTGAACCATCTGCACCCGATGTTCCTGATGTTCCTGAAGAACCCGAAGAACCGTCTGCACCTGTATTACCTGAAGATCCTGAAGAACCGTCTGCACCATCTGCTCCTGAAGTACCAGATGAGCCACTTGAACCGTCTGCGCCTGAAGTTCCGGAAGTGCCTGAAGAGCCACTTGAACCATCTGCTCCTGAAGTTCCTGAAGTTCCTGAAGAACCACTTGTTCCCGTGTCACCGGATGTTCCTGAAGAACCACTTGTTCCGTCATCACCTTTCTCTCCAGATGTACCTGAAGAGCCACTTGAACCATCTGCACCTGATGTTCCTGAAGAGCCACTTGAACCTGATATTCCTGAAGAGCCACTTGAACCTGGGTTACCTGGTGATCCGGTTGTTCCTGATGTTCCTGATGAACCTGAAGAACCGTCTGCACCATCTGTACCTGATGTTCCTGATGAACCGGATGAACCGTCTGCACCTGTATTACCTGAAGTTCCAGAAGAGCCTGAAGAACCGTCTGCACCAGTATCACCGGAAGTTCCTGAAGAACCTGATGAACCTGAGTTTCCTGAAGATCCTGAAGAGCCGTCTGCACCTGTATCACCTGAAGTTCCTGAAGAACCTGATGAGCCGTCTGCACCCGTTGCACCTGAAGTACCAGATGAGCCACTTGAACCTGAGTTACCTGAAGTTCCACTTGAAGCAGCGTTTTCTCTTGTTCCTATAACTCCATCACTATTAATAACTAGAGTTGTAATTTCAGATCCTTGGGTAGATAGACCTGTTAGTTTTAATTCATTTAATTCAGCACTAGACCCGCTAGTGACAAGTTTTTTCCAGTTTGGCATATTCTTTACTTTATTAGGTTGGTTACTAGAATAGGTCTAGTCCACTTCCCCGAGGGGCCATAATACAGTTATAAATATTAAGGTTTTTTGCCTCGTTTAGGAGATTCTGATTTAGAGTTGTTGTTTACTGCTTGTTGTAGAAGATCTTGTTTTGTTTTTTCTTCTTGAACAATATGTGTTTCTACTTCAGCTAATTGGGTGGTGATTTTATTCTGTAGTAGGGCAATAAAAGTAGCATCAATACCCGTAATAGGAATATAATTAAGAGAAGTTCGTATTGCTTTAATTTCTCTTAAAGAAAGATCATCTAAGGAATATATTATCATATTTCAATATTTTTAGACTTTAAATGTAAGAAATGTTTTTGAAGTTTCAAAGTTAAATTATATAACGTTTCAACATATTCACCTTTAAATAAACCATTTTTAATAGTAACTAAAAGGAATTCAATTTCTTTCTCTGACAATTCAATTGATGTTATATCAGGAAGAGAAGTGGAGATCTCGTTTTTTGGATCTCCTTTTACTTCTATATGTGATGCTCTAAAACTCATAAACCATTTTTTTATTTTTTTAAACAACTATTTAATTTTTTAATTATTATGAATACATAAATATATCGGCATTAGCAGAAACAAATATGTTACCTTTTGCTTGATATCTTGTAGGGGCGGCTGATGCTGATTGGTTTGCTGCTCCTTCTACTATAGTTGCCATGAATGCATCTGGTACAAAAGTTGAGGTGCTTGCATCAAAAGATGATGTTACGGCCCAACGAGTTAAATTTGCGTCAAATCCAAATAATTCACCTACATCTTGAGTACCTTGTTGTATAACAATACCACCATCCCCAGCAGTTGATGAACCGGATGCCATTAATATAAATCTATCCGCTACTTGTAAATTTTCTTGATTTTGAAAAGATGCTGTACCTTCTACTGTTAAATTCCCAGTTATACGTTCGTTACCAGTTACTAATAAATCAGTACCAGTAAATGTAAAGTTTGGTTCTGCAGTTAAAGTACCATCTCCATCAGATGTTAATATTCTATTTGCACCATCGGTTGAAATAACTTCTGTAAGGTCTAAGTTTAATACTGCTTGAGATGGTGTATCTAATCCAGCTCCTACTGTAAGTTCAGTTAAATTAACAAATAATGCTGTACCAGCACCACCGTCTAAACCAACACCTGCTACTGAAGAATCTAACTGGACAGCTGTAATTCCTATATCTGCAACTTTTAGACCTGAGGCAGAAGTTGATAAAGTTGTTCCATCTGTATTTACTGCAACTTTTATGCCTGATGTACTACCATCATAACTAAAGGTTTCAATACCGTTTCCGTTTTCAAGAGGCTCTATGTTAATAGTAGAGGCAGATATGTGAGTTAATCCACCACCGTCTCCAAAAAATGATCCTGAAAATGAACCTGATGCTACTGCTCCTGTAAGTGTTAAACCCGCAATTGTAGTTGCTGTTGCACCTAAAGCTATTGCAGTAGATCCTAGTGTTATAGTATTATTAGATAATGAAGCATTTGGGATCTCTTTTAACCCAAAAGTTAAAGAATCTGCTGCCGCATCTGCTACTATTGTTAATCCTGCTGCCGATGCTGAGGCAAAAGTTAATTTTCCTCCTGAGCTATTTGCTAAAAGGTCTGTACCATCAAAAGATGCAGTAGAGAATGCTGATAGAGAGGATGCAGTTGTTAGGTATCCAGCGTCATTTTTTAATTGTGAAACATTCGATCCTGATACTACGAGTTTTTTCCAAGTTGCCATTTATATATTGTTTTTTTATTGGTGTTTATTATAAATATGATTAAGTAGATGTTCCCACCCAAAAATTATTAGCATTATATACTACTCCTCCTTCTACCGCAGTTGGTAAAACAGAGAATTCAAAAAGTTGAAATACACCTACACTATCAATTTTAATACCTTGATTAGATGCATTTTTTATTAATAAAAGATCATTACCTGTTACATCATTTATTTCAAATCTTGCTCCAGCAGAAGCACCTCCTATACCTAAGTTAATACCGTCAAATTGTAATTGTTCTTGCCCAGATATTGTGTTAGTACCCGTAGCTGTTAAAACATAATTATTTATGTTAGGGTCAATATCTACGTTAGAAGTCTTACCTGAATCTACAGCATAGGCTCCAACTTTTAAATTATCGACAAATCTTACATTACTAGCCATTTGTATTTATTTTTTTAATTCTGTACCTTGAGCTATATCCGAAATACTAGATAAGCTACCATTATCTTCCCTTTGACGTCTTGTTCTACCGTCTTTTGTTTTTGTTACACCTTCTTCAAATATTTCGGCATTAGCCGTAGTTTCCATTGAAATTATAAATTTAGATTTTGAATTATATTTAGAAATTGAATGGAGATCTTTTTGTACTGTATCTGGTATTATATATCCTCTTAGTCGTATATTAAATGTTCCTTTTACTAATCTATCCTTACCTTGTGTTAATTGTGTTTCAGTAGTAAAGCTATCAATAAAAGCCCTAAATTTAAACCTTTCAGGATTACCCCAATAAGCATCGGATGCATATTCGCAGGCCTCTATTATTTTATTTAATTGTTCCATGTAGTACGTTTGCACAACTACACTGTATTCTATGTTAACAAAATCAGGGACAGCAACAGCATAAAATTGTTTTGCTGGGATTTTATTATTAATAGCTGCAAAGTTACTATAAAAGTTTTTTGGGTTGTATGTTCGTTGAAAACTACCATATAAGTTAGGACTATTAGCGTCTAATTTATTATATACAGTTCTATCTTTTGTAATGGAATTTCTTTTTAATATTATAATAGGAAGCATTACAGCCCCACTTTTATCTCGATAATAGTTATCTTTTTGAAATGATTTCCATCTTTCAGGAGATCCGTATATTATAGGTACTTCTCGTCTTTCACCATTTTGATAAACAAAGGGTTTAATTACGTTTTCAAAATAAAAGAATACAGCTTCATCTAAATCTTTAATACCAATCGAAAAGGGTTTTGTAGTATCTCCTTCCCAAGACATTTTTTCTGATCTATTAAAATCAATGCCCGTAGTATTTTCATTTGAGGGTGTTGTAGGATTAGGATTACCATACCTAGCATCAGTAGGTGATTGCTGGTCTATACTTAGTTCTTTTTGTGTCTTTGGTATGGGTTTTCTTATAGCCATTAAAATCTTTCTTTATATGGTGAAATCGCAGCCTTATCCGCTGGAATATAGTATGTAGAAACTAGAACTGATATACTACTTCCAAATTTTTCTAGTCCTGGATTTAATGGGTTTGGAGTACCATCTGAGTCATTATTGGGGTAATTTGGATTTTTACCTCCCCAATATTGATTAGCGATTGTGCTTTGTACACCATAATATCCTTCTTGATATAAAACAATATCTCCTACTTGTGGTACAACATCGGCATCAACTAAATCATCTCTAAGAAAATAATAATCAATACCTTGTTGGAATTGAACTCCTTCATCATCCTCTGGGAATTGTTCGTCTTGTCTATTTATTAAAACATTAAATAAGAAAGGACCATTATAAAACTTCTCACCAGCGGCTTCACCGTAGATGTTTACTTTAGTTTCTTCTAATTTAAACTGGTATAACGCACATTGTTGGGTAACTATGTTACCCATTAACTCACGATTTAAACTTCTTAACAAAGAGACATCCCTTTGTCCTGTATACATTGCCATATTATCCTATATAAATAAATGTTGGAACACCATCTAATTCTTTATCTCTACTTTCTTTTTCTGCTGCTCTTCTAGCTAATAATGCAGAACGAGAAGTTTCATCAAAATAAGCTCTTAATCTTTCAAGTAAGGCTGTTTTTTCTGCTGTTGCAGCACCTAATAAATCTGATTGGTTTAATGTTATATCAGCATTAGGTATTGGAATAGTTCCGTATTTACCTCTAACATAACCTAAAATTTCTTTACATAACGCCAAAGTATATTCAAAAATCCATTGTCTACCAATAGAGTTTATTAAATCATAATTTGGATTTGTATAGGGCATATTAGAAACGTTACTAACGGCACCACAAGCGGGGTCTACACTACCACTTGTTCTATCATTTGTTTTTATATATTCAAACCACATATTACCACAACTAACATGGTTAGCTGTTCTTTCATCATAATAGGGATCTCTATTTCCTCCTAAACTACCAGGTAATGGGAATACTCTTAACACATTATTGTGCATTTCAAAACTATAATTAGACATTCTAATCATTTCGTTCATTTCGATAGCTTGAATTACTTGCATATCATAGTGGAGAGGCATCATCATAAAACCAGTTGCCCCACCAAAACCTCCTAATTCTGTTATACCAGCAGCAGTAGCTCCACCAAAACCAAACCCATCCATAGGAGATAAATAAGCAGCAGATGCAGGTACAGGTTCTTGATAAAATACTCTTTTTATTTCTATACTACCTGTAATTCCTTGTTCCTTAGCCCATTCCTTTAAATCATAATCTTGTACACTAGCTGAGAGTGTAATAGCTCCTTTATACCAAGGTACATTTCCACCCGTACCAGCTTCAGCACCATATTGTTCTGACATTTTAATAATTGCTCCTAGGTTAGGGGTAATTATACTATCATTTAAATACTCAAAATCTTGTACTTCAAATCCTTCTAAACTTAACATATTATCTCTAACAAGATAAGAATATAATTCATTACCATACACTGTAATTGCTTCTTCAAAAGCCGTAAAAATTGAACCTGATTGAAGTTCTATGTCAACTAAAGGATAACCTAATCTAATAGCTACAAATTCTGCTACTTTTACACAATCAACTTGAAAATCATGAAATTGGTTATAAAAACCAAAAGGTAACGCATTAGCGTTCCAAGTAGGTTTACCATCATATATGGGTATGTTCATATTATATTGATTTTTGTTATAAATATGAAAAAAGAGGACTCAAATTGAGTCCTCCGTAATTTTATTTATATATTTAAATATGCTTTAA
>ENA-OSJC01004016-OSJC01004016.1-marine-metagenome-genome-assembly--contig:-NODE-4016-length-10263-cov-6.143432_pt1 | contig 10263 bp, 18 predicted proteins | sample MGYA00237885_ERZ534234 | MGnify/ENA primary metagenome ERZ534234 (study PRJEB26413, sample SAMN06343907) | marine metagenome | isolation source: coastal waters | place: Atlantic Ocean: West Antarctic... | reverse complement strand
GCCGAAGCAAAAACTATAATAGCAACGATGAGGGAAGGGTCACAGGAGAACAAGGGCACTTTCACACAGGACATAGAAACAGCAGAACAGAAGATATTTGACTCACAGGGCAGGATAGACATATTCATAGTCGACAAGCAACCACTTGAGAAGAGTATGCTGACACTGGAAGCAGAGATCGGACCCGTGAAGTACATTGCCGCACTGGCAGTGGACTGGGGTTGGACAGACAAGGTAGAGACCAGCAAAGCAGTGAGATGGGTCATATTGATCATTATCGTTGTGTTCGATCCACTGGCGGTACTACTACTAATTGCGGCTAACCAAAGTCTAATGAGAAGGTTCCCACCCGAAGCACCTAAACCACAAGAGATTGTTGATCTAGAGAAACCAGACGAAGAGGACGTCACTCTAAAATGGAACGAGATGATGGACAAGTCCGAGGATGCAACAAAGATGGAGAAAGCCACAGCACAGTTGCAGGAATGGAAAGAGAAGTTGGAGGCATTCAATACCAAGTTACCTAAGCCCGAAGCAGAAGCACCGGTCGAGATCATACAGCAAGACGACAGTGTTCCGCACATAGACCTTAAAGGCCAAAAAAAAACTGAGCAGGAAGAAATAAACGCATATAAAGATAAGAAAGCCAAAGAAGAAGAGTACGAACAAAAAATTCAAGAACAAGCAGAAAAAGAAAAGCAGTTAGAAAGATTTAAACAACGTGAAAAAGAAGAGCAAGAAGCACTAGAAGAAGTTGCTCGTAAAGCCAGAGAAGAAGAACTAGTAGAAGAATCTATTGCGGACGATATAAAAGAAACAGTTGTTGCAACTGACGAATATAACTTTGAAGACGAAGTTGCATACGACATGGATCCTGTTGTCAACCCAGAATGGGACAAAGACGAAGAACCCACAATATCAGAACAGATAGAAGAAGTAATGGAGCCTGAGAGAACAAGACCAGACTTCACAGAAGTCATTGAAACAGAACAAGCCGTGCAGGAGATGATGGAGGATCCTAAGAAAGCAATGGAAGAGGATCTACAGATAGTGGAAGAAAAAGCAAGGAAATCCCCACCACTAGCAGACATGAGCAAACTGGCAATAGAACCAAAGATAGGTGAGTTCACTGGTGGATACAAACCCATGTTCGTCAAGAAATCCCAGGAAAAGGTCAACAAAGATGCCTATGTGCAGAATGAGGAACAGACAGAACAAACAACCTGGAAAAAGATCAAAACAAAATTAACATCAGAAGATCAGTACCATGAGATGCAGGAGAAAAGAATTGATCAGTTGATGTCTAAAGTGGATGCTGGAGAAATACAGATGGAAGACTTGACTCCGGAGGACAGACAAGTTATAATAGATATAAGAATGCAAAACGAAAGTGGCGATAATCTAAAGTAAAATTTACCATGGCACTTAATATGAAAATACTTGACACACTTGGTATGGTCACACTAGTGACACCACCGTCTATGATGAATCCTGAAAAAATTAGTTTTACGTTGATAAACTTAAAGGAAAAGGAAAAAGATCAATTTGCAAAACAGCTTAACAAGATTTATCCAAATGACAACATAGTTGTTTACATTTGCAGGAAAAATATTGAGAAAGATTGGCTGTCACAGGCAATAGGGAAATCAACATATGTTATCGTTGACAAGACCAATTTACCAATATGGATCGATGAAGTACTACCAATAAAAAAATGTTACGAAGTAACTGCAGAACAGTCGATCGAACAAACGTTTAAAAATATCAACAAAGAAAGCGAGGCCTAATGTCTGAAGAATCTTTAATATGCTCATTCTGTAGCAAGTCCAGAAAAGATGTCACGAAAATGATAGTGGGCGCCAAGAAGACTTCCATATGCAACGAGTGTGTAAAACTGTGTGTAGAGATATTGGACGAGGATATTGTAAAGGCACGCAAGGAGAAACTCTACTCCGGTGACCAGCAAATTCTCAATCCTGTCGCAATCAAGGAACACCTCGATCAGTACGTTATAGGACAGGATCAAGCAAAGACAGTGTTGAGTGTGGCCGTTGCTAATCACTACAAGAGGATAGTACAACCACCAATCGATTTTGATCTAGACAAATCAAATGTCATGGTGCTGGGAGCCACAGGAGCAGGCAAGACGCTGATGGCCAGGACAATAGCAAAATACCTAGATGTGCCATTCGCAATGGCGGACGCAACCACATTGACAGAGTCGGGCTACGTGGGCGATGACGTTGAGAACGTGGTACAGAAACTTTACGCCAACGCCGCAGGCGACATAGAGAAGACACAGAAGGGCATAATATTCATAGACGAGATAGACAAGATCTGTCGTAAAGGCGAGAACACATCACTGACCAGAGACGTGTCAGGGGAAGGTGTACAACAGGGATTGCTTAAAATCGTAGAAGGTACAGAATGCAGAGTACCCCCGATGGGCGGAAGGAAACACCCCGACCAACAGACAATAACGATAGACACCAAGAACATACTGTTCATAGTGGGAGGTGCGTTCACTGAACTGGAGAAACAGATACGTAGCAAAAAATCAGGTGGAATGGGGTTTGGAACCAAACTCAAAGAGCAAGATGAGAAGAACTACCTGTCAGAAGTCCAGCCAGAGGACCTGATCAAGTACGGCCTGATACCAGAATTCGTAGGAAGGTTCTCCATGATCACTAACGTGGATCCATTGAATGAAACACAACTGATAAGAATTTTATCGGAACCCAAGAACGCCATACTGAAACAGACACACTACCTGTTTGGCCTGGACAACATAGACATTGAGTTTACCAAAGACGCCAAGATCAGCATAGCCAAGAAGGCAAAAGCACTGGGCACCAACGCCAGGGGGCTGAAAAACGTAGTAGACACAGTGGTTCTGCCATACCAGTTTGACGCAGAGGAGATGAGGAACAAGGGAGTCAGCAAGATACAGATAACTAATGAGGTGGTTGACAAGGGAGCAGATCCTGTGTTAGTATTTAAAAAAGCGAACGGAACAACAAAAAAACAAAACTAGGTAAATTTTAAAAACAAATGGAATATCAGAAAAACAAAACGGATAGCAAACCAAGATTCAAGAAGACCGAGAGACCATTTGGTTTCCGAGGATACTACGTGGAAGTACGTCCAGGAGAGGATGCCATCAGGGCATACCGTAAGATCAAGAGAGACATCAAGGAAGACAACTTCATAGATCAGATCAAGAACAGCAACACCTACAGGAAACCCTCAGAGATAAGAGTGGAGAAGAACAAGGAACGTAGAAAAGTACTTAGGAAATTACAACGTGAACGTAATGACAACGTGTTCCTAGGCCGTTCAAATCGTAGATAATAGTATCACATATAACTCCCCCAAAGACATTTAAATAACTGTATATTAAGACAATCCATACAGGAATTTAAAATGGCGATAGAAGATAAGAAGAGTTGGTTAAAGAGCAACATAGTAATGATCCCGGTCGTTGTTTCAATAATAGTTGGGTCATTTTCGGGCATCAAGTACGTGGTGAACCTGACAGACACGATCAACGCAAACAGCGAAGAGATAAAGAATCTGAAGTCAATAGCAATGGTGAACCTGGAAAGGAATCACAGTGTTGTTGCAGACCAAGTGAACACGGTCCTACAGAAATTGGAACGTGCAGAAGGCACATGGGAAATGGCTGAGAACTTGTATTCAGTACTTGCAGACAGGGTTCGTCAAATGGAATACGACATCAAAGATCTAAACAGAGAGATCAACTACTAACATGGAATTTAAAAGACTTGCAGGTGCAATACTTCTTTCAATGTTAGTGTTGGTGCTATGGATGAAATTCACACCGGCCGAAGCACGTAACGAATACCTGACCGATGGCTTCAGGAACTGCCAATACGGTAGCTTTGACATCTCCATAGAGACGACGGAAGACGAAACAGACTACAGACACTACTCGCCCAACAACAACTACGATAACAATTTTGGAAGAAACAGTCTGAGGTTCAGTTTCAGGAAGAACCTGGGCATGAGTAAAAAAATCTGCGATGAGTCTAATGCTCTGCAGAAAGAGAACGCAAATCTTAAACAGCAGTTGGAACTGATGAAGATGTGTAGCAAGGTGAACAGGAACCCAAGCATGAAACAGAATCCCAACTTCGCACTGTTGGTCAGCAAGTGTACAGGCATAGTGCCCATGGGAGCAGGAGACTCCGAGCAAAGAGAGTCAGGCAGTCTATGGGAGCAGGAAAAACAAAAATACCTAGATGACAATCCAGATAAAAAAGTCATGGATGGCAAAAAGCTCAAGATACCCAAGTATCTGACAGACGAACTACCAGTACCCACAAACTAATTTTACCAATCACACTCGCAATTTGACATATAGTGCATATATGTTATTATAAATACACTTGAAGATTGCTTTAGATAGGATCTTCATTATTACTAACTCGCTTAAACTTAAAAGGAGGAAAGCACATGAAAAACAATCTATCTATTTTTAACAACCTAAGACCACTAACCGTAGGGTTCGACAATGTGTTCGATCAATTGGAATACATGATGGAAGACCGTTTCTTTGAGAAAGGAACAGTCGCAAACTTCCCACCATACAACATAGTAAAGACTGGTGAGAACACCTATGACGTAGAACTTGCACTTGCAGGTTTCAACAGGAAAGACATCGAAGTAGAGTACAGAGAAAATCAACTCACAGTCAAGTCCAAGAAGCAGGAAAAAGCTGATGAGACTGATCCAGATGGTAACATGATACACAGAGGCATATCAAAGAGGATGTTCTCTAGATCATTTACTGTTGCTAACGATGTTGAAGTCAAGGGTGCGGAACTGAAGGACGGTCTGCTTAAGGTGAGCCTGGAGAGAATTATACCAGACCACAAGAAAGCAAAGACCATCGAGATCAAGTAAAGTAAAGTGGATGGGGTGGTAATATGCCACCCTGCCCAATTGACAAGTTAACTAGATATGCTATAATAACACTATGGAAATGACTGATATACAAACACTCACAAAAGAAAAAATCAAACTCGAAGAACCTGGAATGTACGATGTTATATTCTTGAACGACAACATCACGACAACGGAATTTGTTGTCAGGGTACTGAAGCAGATATTTGGCAAAACACAGCAACAGGCAGAAATTATAATGACCCGAGTACACACTGACGGACAGGGAGTAGTGGGATCATTCGTACACGAAGTTGCAGAACAAAAAGGTATAGAAGCAACATTACTTGCAAGGCAGGAGAACTACCCGTTGCAGGTCAAAGTCAAGAAGCAATAATGTACGTCAACGATTACGTCCGGGCAAACAAGGAAGTGATCGAGTTCGTGCAGAACGCGGTACCGGGAGCCATTGACAAGTATGTGGGCACACTGGACTACGCCACCGCCAGGTTCAACACCATACTACTGAAACTATCGCAGGATCCACTTGGTGCCGATGAACACGGCAATGAGATAGATGAATGCTTCAGTGCAATACAAAATTTCCATGAGGACACAAAAAGATACTTGACCTGGCCCTATTTCCTTAAACCAATCATGGCACTCAAACTCCACTGGTCTGGCACTACACAGATACCAAAAATAAAGTTCCTGCTGGAAAAAATCAATAATTAACCATATGAGTATATGGACAGAATTTGATCCTTTAAGGTCTTGTGTGATAGGCACAATACCAGAGCCTAAAAAAATATTACCCTTCACACAACTTACAAACCGATATGAGAAATACTTCACTGAAATTTTGGATAGGTCCAGGCACGAGTTAGATGATCTTGAAAAAATAATACAAAGTTTTGGTGTTAAAACGTTTAGGAGTAGACAGGACTATCCTGTACACAACGGCAAAACAATCAACACTCCCCCATTAGCAGTACGAGACATTTTCAGTGTGTATGGGAACAGTCTCTTCAAAGGAAATTTCGCCTTCGAATGGAACAAAGAAGTTCCTAAGTCTTGTGATAACACATTGTCCCAAATGAATTTTGACAGTGTCACACAACTGCCCACAGACGATAAATTTTATGATGGAGACTTCGCCAAATTTGATCCGGAATTAGATCTTCTTAGACCCATGTTCCATCCTCCGATGTCATTGAGGATAGGCAACGATGTTGTAATAGCAAAACGTTACGCCAAGGAGGGCAACACGTTAGGTAGGCAGGCATACGAAAGATGGCTACAATCAGTTAACCCTCAAGTTAGGTTTCATGTCGTAGACACCGAGAGTCACATTGATTCACAGATTTTCATAGTGCGTCCTGGATTAATGCTCACCTGTTTGGATCACAAACATTTGCCAAAATACTTTGATAAATGGGAAAAGATTCACGTGGAACCAGTGGGTTCACAACTCATGCACAAGAAAAACGAGTATAGACATAAAAAATTCCATCCAGTGATAGCACAGTGGTTCTACAACTTTCTAGAAACCTGCACAGAAGAAACATATTTTAATTTAAATAGTCTTAGTATAAACGAAAGCACAGTCTTGTTTACAGGACGCCACCCTGAACTTTTCAAAAAGTTGGAAAAAAAAGGAATAACCTGTGTGCCTATACAGATGAAAGCCACCACGTTCTGGGATACTGGCGTGCATTGTGCAACCAATGAAATCGAAAGAGCAGGAGATTTGATAGATTATGCTTAACTGGCTACTGTGGACAATACCACACCAGTACGTGAGGAGATACCTGTTCACCCTGTGGTTGGTCATGTTCTTTCTACCAGGATACGTATTAGGATTGCAATTTACGAAATTTGGCTTTATAATAAACTTATTATGGTATGATTTGATCTTCTATGGTTGGGTCAGAGTAAAACAACAATTGGGAGATGACGAATGAAAGCAGTAGTATGGAGCAAACCGGCATGTCCGTTTTGTGTCAAAGCAAAGAACTTGTTGAAGAACAAGGGAATAGAGTACGAAGAGAAGAACATAGCGGAAGGTTATAAGATCGAAGACCTGCTGGCACTGGTGCCCAACGCAAGAACCATGCCTCAGATTTGGCTCGACGGCGAACACATAGGTGGGTACGATCAGCTAGAAGCAAAACTTAAGGAGATAAAATGATAAAAGAAGCACTAATAAAAAAACTAGAAGGTGACATCGAGGTTGCTAAAGCAGACCTGAGAGTATTCCTGGCAAATCCTATCGGTGTAGCAGAACACATCGACTATGTGATCACTGCCGAGAAGAAACTTGAAGCACTGGCACACGCAGAAGACAAGTTACAATCACTGAAAAATTTATAGTGGCATACTCTGTCAACGACAAATGCATAATGTGTAAGCACACGGACTGTGTGGAGGTGTGTCCCGTTGACTGTTTCTATGAGGGTGAGAACATGTTGGTCATAAACCCAGACGAGTGCATAGACTGTGGAGTGTGTGAACCAGAGTGTCCAGAGGACGCCATACTACCAGACACAGACCCAGAGGGGAAGAGATGGGTGGAATTCAACAACACATGGTCACTGAAGTGGCCAGTGATAACAACAAAAAAAGATCCGTTGCCTGATCATGCAAAGCACTCAGGAGAACAAGGAAGACTAGAGACGTACTTCAAGGACAAATAATGGATCACGGGAAGATAACAAATGAAGAACAAGTATAAAGACAAGAAGAAATCAAAATGGCAGGTGCAACGGGAGAAGGACGTGAGCAAGGGCTCGCATTTTGATCCGGAGATACACCAGCTGGGCAGAGAAGGATACGGATACCAGATGAAGCGGGACTACAAGTCCACGCCAGAGGAACTGTCAGGTAAGAACCTACCTTTCACGTCGAACACGGACAAGGAAGAATGATAGCAAACAAGATCACAGAAATGGGAGACAATCTTAGACTGTTAGAAGGACACGACAGATTGCACTACCTCATAGACAAAGCAAAAGATATGGAACCACTTCCAGAAGCGGTCAAGATCGATGACAACAGGATACGTGGCTGTGCATCTAAGTTATGGATCATAGGTGGTGCCAAGGAAGATGGTACAATGATGTATCAAGTGGACGGAGATGCACATATCAGCAAGGGCACTGCAAAGATAGTGACAGACATAGTGAATGGAGAACCTAAAAACGAAGTTGCCAATCTCACCGTAGAAAGTTTCACACCGTTAGGGATAAAAGAACTATTAACGATGCAGAGACAGAACGGGTTGGGAGAACTAATCAACAGAATAATAAGGATAGCACATGATTGATATGCCAGAAGGATGGGTGCCAAATGACAGTGCATCTGTTGACCCACAACTAGAAACAGATCTAAAAGACATCAAGGAACATCCACCAACACAGGAAGAACTGATGCCTAGCATAGTTGAGAAACTTAAGGAGTGTTATGATCCTGAGATAAGTGTGGACATATACAACCTAGGACTGATATACGATGTAAAAGTAACAGAAGACAAGACTGTACACGTGTTAATGAGCCTCACCAGTGCATTCTGTCCAGCGGCAGATATCATACCAAAAGATGTCATGGACAAGGTAGAAAGCATATCAGGTCTCAAATGCAAGGTCAAGATAACAATGCAACCACAGTGGGGTCGTGAGATGATCAATCCTGAGGTTCGTGACCTAATGGGACTATGATGAAAGTAGAACTTATAGATCAAATGGGCACAGACCTGTCTGTTGTCAATGCGGCACGGGTAAGTTATGCCAAGACCAAAAAAACATTTGAAGCATCAGATGAGAAACTAATAAAGTACCTAGCAGAGCATGAACACTGGTCACCGTTCGCACACGCATCAATGCAGTTCAGGATCAAAGCACCCATCTTCGTAGCAAGGCAACTTGTGAAGCACCAGGTGGGATTGGTATGGAACGAAGTTTCAAGACGTTATGTGGACAATGCACCAGAGCTGTACAAGCCAGACTTATGGAGGGGCAGACCACAGAATTCAAAACAGGGTTCGGATGGAGAAGTCAAACTGGACCAAACAATAGAACACAACATGGAGACAACAATGGAGAGCTGTCTCATACTGTACAACAGTCTGTTGCAGAAAGGTGTGGCACCAGAGCAGGCACGTATGGTATTACCGCAAAGCATGATGACTGAATGGTATTGGTCAGGCACACTGTACGCATTCGCAAGGGTGTGTAACCTGAGATGCAAACCAGACACTCAGAAGGAGACACAGGACGTGGCCAATGAGATAGATAAATTAGCAGATGAGGTATTTCCTTACTGCTGGAAATATTTGAGGAAATAAATGAAACTAGGTATTGTAGGACATGGCTTTGTAGGTACGGCAGTGGATCATGGATTCACTAAAGACATACAGAAGTTCATAGTGGATCCCAAACACAACAGCACCAACACCATAGAGGATTTGATCAAGTTCAAGCCTGACGCAACATTCGTGGCAGTGCCAACGCCACAGTTGAAATCGGGCGAGTGCAACACAGAGATACTGGAAGGTGTGATGCAAAAGCTGAACACTAGCAAAGGTCTGCTTGTCATAGTCAAAAGCACGGTACCAGCATACAAATTACAAAGCATAAAAGAACAGTGTGTGGACATCAGAATAGTTTATAATCCAGAATTCCTCACAGAGAAAAACTACATCGATGATTTCGTCAATCCTGTCATGCATGTATTTGGCGGAACGAATGCAGACACAGATGCAGTTGAGAAACTGTACCTGGAACATAGTGATTGTAAGGAATGTCCTGTGTACAAGACGGATCTGATAACGGCCAGCATGGTCAAGTACTGCATAAACAGTTTCCTGGCAACAAAGGTCACATTCATGAACGAGATGTATGACGTGCTCAAAGCGGCCAAGGGTGCCGACTGGAACACGTTCACAGACATTATTGCAAACGATCCTCGTATAGGAAAGTCACACATGCGGGTACCGGGTGCAGACGGACTGAGAGGATACGCAGGGAGTTGCTTTCCCAAGGACACTGCCGCACTGGCATGGTTTGCCCGTGAGATACTGAACACACCGTTCACGCAGTTGGACACCAGCATAGCGATCAACGACACACTTCGTAAAAAGAACCAGTCATAGGCACATAAATACTGACATGAAACCATGGTTTGAAAGAGAAGCGAAAGTAATCAAGTTCCCAGAGCCTGAGAAGAAAGTGGTACAGATGCCCAACGTGGCAAGTTACCCGGACTTCATCACGGGTGTCTCAGACCTAAAAGCGAGAATGGGCAAGGGAGAGATATCACAGGATTCACATGACAAGCTGTACACGGACCTGATACACAGGT
>ENA-OSJC01004008-OSJC01004008.1-marine-metagenome-genome-assembly--contig:-NODE-4008-length-10284-cov-39.365044_pt1 | contig 10284 bp, 14 predicted proteins | sample MGYA00237885_ERZ534234 | MGnify/ENA primary metagenome ERZ534234 (study PRJEB26413, sample SAMN06343907) | marine metagenome | isolation source: coastal waters | place: Atlantic Ocean: West Antarctic... | reverse complement strand
AGCATGTGATCTAAAAAACCTATTCCAGTATCAATTTTATATTGACCTTTACCGTCAATATTAACTTCAACACTGATACTAGTTTCTTTTGTTTTTCTAGAAACTTTTCCAATTCTGCTCATAATATATAATATGTATATAGGGATTAATTCACTATATCAATATTTGCAATCTACTACTTGAAGAATAAAAATTAATATCCATTTATAATCTATGACTACAATAGTACTTATTAGAAAAAACAATGAAGTAGTGGTTGCAGGAGATGGCCAAGTTAGTATGGGCAATACTGTTATAAAAAGCACTGCTGCAAAAGTTAGAAAAATTGAAAAAAGAAATGTAATAGCTGGATTTGCTGGATCAACTGCAGATGCATTAACTTTGTTTGAAAGACTAGAAGCAAAACTTGAAAAGCATGCGGGAAACCTTCCTAGGGCCGCAGTTGAATTAGCCAAAGATTGGCGAACCGATAAATATCTGAGAAGACTGGAAGCTTTGATGGCTATTGGTGATAAAGAAAATAGTTTTATAATTTCTGGAACTGGTGATGTTTTAGAGCCAGAAGGTAATGCTATAGGTATAGGCTCAGGTGGAAATTATGCTTTAGCAGCAGCTAAAGTTTTATTAGACACAGATTTAAGTGCTGAAGAAGTTGCAAGAAAAGCAATTCAAGTTGCATCTGAAATTTGTGTATTTACTAATAATAATATTAAAATTGAAAAAATTTGATGAAAGATTCAAACGTTACACCTTTTCCAAAAGAAAAAAATGAAAGTAAGAATAGTTCTCTAGTTAGCTCTTTATCTCCTAGAGAAATTGTTTCTGAGCTAGACAGGTATGTGGTTGGGCAGAATAAAGCAAAAAAAGCAGTTGCTATTGCTTTAAGAAATAGGTGGAGAAGACAGGCTTTAAAAGGTGAAATGAAAGATGAAGTTTTGCCTAAAAATATATTAATGATTGGGCCAACTGGAGTTGGTAAAACAGAAATTTCTAGAAGACTATCTAAGTTGGCAGAAGCTCCTTTTGTAAAAGTAGAAGCTACTAGGTTTACTGAGGTTGGATATGTTGGAAGAGATGTTGAACAAATTATAAGAGATCTTCTTGAAATTGCGATTGCAATGGAAAAAGTAAAGAAAAGAAAAGAAGTTAATGCAAAAGCTCAAAAATTAGCAGAGGAAAAAGTTTTAGATGCTGTGGTTGGAAATAAAGCAAGCCTTGCTACAAGAGAAAGTTTTAGAAAAAGATTAAGAGATGGTGATTTAGATGACAATGAAATTGAAATCGCAGTAAATGATAGTAGCTCTCAAGCTGCTTTTGAAATTCCTGGGATGCCAGGAGCAAACATTGGAATGATAAATATTGGAGAGATGATTGGGAAATCTGTTGGGAATAAACAGAAAAAGAAGAAAATGACTGTCAAAGAATCTCATGAAATTTTGATTAACGATGAAGCTGATAAACTAATAGAAGAAGATAAAATTATAAAATCAGCAAAAGATTCAACAGAAAATAATGGAATAGTTTTTTTAGATGAAATAGATAAAATTTCTGGAAGAACAGATAGATCTGGTGGAGATGTTTCAAGAGAAGGTGTTCAAAGAGATCTACTTCCTCTAATTGAAGGAACAACAGTAAGCACAAAGTATGGTACAATTAAAACTGATCATATTTTATTTATTGCATCAGGAGCATTTCAGCTGGCTAAACCTTCAGACCTACTACCAGAGCTGCAAGGAAGACTGCCTATAAGGGTAGAGCTTGAAGCTTTAACTAGTGATGATTTTAAAAGAATTCTTAAAGAACCAGATTATAGTTTAATTAAACAGTATGTTGCTCTTTTAAAGACAGAAAATGTTGAACTAGAATTTTCTGATGATGGCATTGATGCAATTGCCAATATGGCATCAGAAGTTAACAACACTGTAGAAAATATTGGTGCTAGAAGACTACATACTATTATTGAAAGAATTTTAGATGATATTAGTTTTACGGCAACAGACAGGGCTGGTGAAAAAATTATGATAGATTCTAAATATGTAAAACAGAACTTGGATGAACTTGTTAAGGATACAGATTTATCTAAATTTATTCTTTAAATTTATTTTTATTTTTAAGATAAATATAAAAGGCCCCACTACCACCATCTTCAATTTTAGCATCTGTAGTTTCAATAATAAATTGTGTTAAATTTCTATTATTTTCAATAAATTCTGGAACTGAATATTTTAGTATACTCAAATCCTTTGAGAGGTAAGGGTTTTCAACATTTTTAGATCTTAGTCCTTTGCCTGTAATTACTATTATTTTAGTAACATTTTCATCAAAACACTTTTGAATAAATTGTTCTATGGCCTTATTTGCTTCTTCAATCGTATAACCATGAAGATCTATTTTTTTTATCTTCTCATATCTTATATTTTTTTTATGGACAAAATCTTTATTTGGAATTTTCTCTTTATTGTTTAAAAAGTTTTCCCAATCCTGCTTGTCTTTGTCTGGATTTTTTAAATCTTTTTTTTTTGTAGAATTTTCTTTAAGGTATTTTTTTTTTTTATTTAAGAAATTTTCCCAATCTTCTTTATCTTTGTCTGTTATCCTCTTAATCAATTAAGTAATAGTATCAATTAATAACCAATTTGGATTTGATGATTTGATGTCTTTTGAGAAAACCCAAGTATCATAAACTGTTTTTATTTTTTCACTATCTCCTGACACAATCTTTTTATCTTTATCTTTTATGCATGTTATAATTTCACTAACAAAATCCACTGTAACCTCTAAACTGTCTTCAATTTTTTTATGAGTTTTAATTACAGCTGACTTAATCCCTATAAAGGTTATTTCTGCAAAATGGCCTTTATTAGCCCTATCTTCAAGCCCCTCTTTAAATTGATTATAAATTTTTTTACCTAAAAGCGGTTTACTTTCTATCAGCTTGTTATCACTGTCACTAAAATCTGTAATAATTGTTTCATAAGCAATTTCTGCACCTTTTAAAAATTCTTTTTGTGATGCCTCATCAAAATTTTCATTAACTATTTTTGGTGTTATATTAATTTTTTTAAATTCTTTTTCAAATTGTGTTGAAATCTTTCCCTCAAAACCTGTTTTTTTACCAAGTATTCCTCTTAGACGAAGAAGGATAAACCCAGCTATCATTGCTAAAAGAATAATATCAATATATTCAAAACTATAACTCATAAACTAATAATATTTACTATGTTGATTAATTACAACTAGCAATTTAGAATAAAGACAAATGAACACATTTTTATTATTATTAATTGGTATTCCGGTACTTGAAATTTATTTATTTATCAAGATGGGCTCTCAAATTGGTGCTTTTAATACTATTTTGCTTATTTTTATTACAGCTTTTTTTGGGGTTATTTATGCAAGATATGAAGGCTTTAATACTTTAAGAGCTGGGATGTCTCAAATTGTCAAAAAAGAGCTTCCAGTTTATGAGATTATCTCAGGAGCTGCTTTAGCTTTTGCAGCACTACTTTTAATTTTACCAGGGTTTGCAACTGATTTTTTTGGTTTGTTAATTATTTTTCCACCAACAAGAAAATTGATTTTTAGAAAAGTATCAACTAAACAAAATACAAATAACAAAAAACAAGATTTTATTAACGCTGAGTTTGAAGATATAGAGGACGAAAATGACAGAAAACTTTAAAATATTAGCCGAATTTGTAAAAGATATTTCTAGTGAAACACCAGATATTCAAAGTTATATCTTTGTTAAAGAAAATATTTCAAAATATCATTTAAATATAGATATCAACTCAAAGCCTCTAAAAAATAAAATGATTGAGATTAGTACAACTTTAAAATTTGAAGACAAAGAGCCAAATGAAAAAAAATCTTATTTTGAAATAGTTTATGCTTCAATTGTTAAAATTGATGAAGAGATAAAAGATAAAAAAGATTTTGAAAGAATTATATTGTGTGATGTGCAAAATAAAATTTATCCCAACCTGGAGAAAACATTTTTGAATTTACTTCATAATTCTGGTTTTCCAGAAGTAAAGCTTGATAAGAAAATAGATTTTACTCAATTATACAAACAAAGATCTAATTAAAAAAAATTTTTTTTTAAACTGCTTTTTAAATATTCTTTATGCAACTTAAGTTCATCTTCTGTTGGCTTAATAATTTTTTTATAGTATTGATTGCTTCTATTTGAATTTACTATTATTTTTTCGTTATCTTCATTTTGAAAGTTCAAAGTGGGTTCTTTTTGATCTAAAAGATTAATATAAACTTTAGCTAATAAATCACAGTCAATAAGAGCTGTATGCTGTGTTCTTTTAGAGTTGTCAACTCGGTATCTTTTACATAGTGCATCAAGACTTATCGGTGAGCCAGGAAATTTATCTCTAGCTAGTGTGAGAGTATCAACTACATTTTGGCTATCTAATTTTTTCTTACCCAATAGTGCTAATTCGTTGTTCAGGTGGGATAGGTCAAATTCGGCATTGTGAATAACTAATCTTTTATTTTCTGTAAAATTTAAAAATTCATCCACCACATCTGAAAATTTTTTTTGTGTAGATAGAAATTCATCTGTATAGCCATGAACTTCAAGTGCTTTTTCAGACACTTTTCTTTCTGGATTAAGATAGCAGTGAAATCTGTTTTGAGTGGGAATTAAATTATCCAACTCAATGCAGCCAATTTCTACAATTCTATGTCCCTCTTTAACCGATAGGCCTGTTGTTTCTGTATCTAATATAACTTCTTTCATTTTATAAAATCTTTTTGAGAATATTTTTTATATCTATCTTAACAGAACTGTTTGTAAAATTATTTTTAATAATAAAATGCGATTTTTTCCTTTTATAACTTAGCGGTAATTGTATTTTTTTAAAATTATTATATAAACTTAAATTGAAATTATTTCTTTTTTTAAGTCTTTTTATAACTTCTGTTTTTTTTGATTGAATAAAAATTATAATATCTCCATTTTGATTTAGTTTGTTTTCCAATAAAAGAGGGATGTCTAAAATAACTACTTTTCTTTTTTTATTACTTTTTAAAAAAGTATTCATTTTTTTTTTAATTTCAGGATGAATAATATCAGTAATTTTTTTTAAATTTTTTTGATTTTCAACTATTGTTTTTATAATTTCTTCTTTTTTTATTGGAAATGACAAAAAATATTTTGGTAAGCTTTTTTTTAAATTTTTAAAACATTGTCTGTTTGTCTTATAAATTTTAGCAACTTCCAGATCTGCATTAAAAATTGGGTAATTAAAAAGTTTTGCTATATGGCTTTTGCCAGAACCTATGTCACCTACAACAGCTATTCTAATCATATATCCAAAAAATTAACTGTTTCTTCATCTACTACTGGTAAAATATTATGCCATATAAAAAAGGCTTTTTGAGCTTGATAAATAAACATCATTTTACCGTTTTCAGTGTGGGCACCAAATTCTTTAGCTCTTTTTAAAAAGCATGTTTCTTTGGGGTTATAAATTACATCGTAAAAAAATCTATTCTGACTAATGTTCTTATAATCAATATTTATTTCATCTTTTTCATTTAACCCAATGCTTGTTGCGTTAATAATAATGTCAAAATTTGTAACTCTCCCCCATTCTATTATTTCTATTTCTGGAAAAAGTTTTTTTATCTCTAAGGCTTTTAACTCCGTCCGGTTACTCAAATAAATTTTTGATATTTGCATTTTCTTTAAAGCAATAATGATTGAAGGAACAACTCCACCTGCGCCAAGAATAAGCGCTTTTTTGTTTTTAATAACCTGACCTGTTGTTTCTAAACCAATTTTAAATCCTTCGATATCTGTATTGTCTCCAATAATTTTATTTTTTTTTTTATAAATAGTATTTACTGATTGAGAGTTTCTAGCTTCTTCACTTAATATATCTAAAAATGGAATAACTGTTTTTTTAAATGGAATGGTTACATTTAATCCATGAATTTTTTCTTCTCTGAGATCTAGAATCAATTGTCTTATTTCATCGTGTTCCAAAAATTTTTTGTCATACGATGCCTTTAAATTATTTTTTTTTATCCAGTAGTTGTGTAACTTTGGAGATAGAGAGTGTTCTATCGGATTTCCTATAACTAAAAAATTTTTATTCATTCTAATCTATTTAGGTATTCTTTTATTTGTTTAACTGGCAGACCCATAATGGTGTCTTCGTCTCCTTCAATTTTAGAAAATAAGTTTCTTCCCTCTCCTTCAATTTGATAAACATTATATGAATAAAGCGCTTCATCTGAGATTTTTTTTAAATAGGCTTCAAGCTCTAAAAAGCTCATATTTTTCATTGTTAATGAAGCTTTATCTGTATAGTTCCATATCATTGATCCACCCCTGGAAATACAAACAGAACTAACCAGTTGATGAGTTTTTCCATTTAGTTTTTCAAGTATTTTGAGAGCTTCAATTCTATCGTTTGGCTTTGATATTACCTCTCCTTCTAGATCTATCACACTATCTGCACCTATAACTATCTCATTAATAAACTTTTGGCTTATTTTATTTGCTTTTAATTCGGCTAAATTTTTAGATATAATTGTTGGTGTTGCCTTTTCTTTTAATAAACTTTCTTTAACGCTGTCTTCATCCACATTGGACAGTTCAACTCTACAATTAATTTTATTATTTTCTAAAATTTTTTTTCTAACCACACTTTTTGAGGCAAGGATTATTTCATGAACCATTGTTTTTATATATTTCGTGTATTTTAATTATTGATGCAGCCGTTTCTTCAACAGATTTTCTTGTAACATCAATTGTTGGCCACTTATATTTTGCAAAAGTTTTTTTTGCATCCTCAACTTCTTTTTTTATATTTTGAATATCTGTATAGCTAGTATTTTCTTGTTCTTTAAGGGTTATCATTCTATTTTTTCGTATATCAACGAGTCTCTCTGCTTCAGTTGTTAGTCCGACAACGCATGCCATTTTAGGGTTTTTTTTTAGACTTTCGGGTATTGAATGCTCATTAACTAGTGGAATATTTGATGTTTTAAAACCTTTGTTTGCCAAATAAATTGCTGTTGGGGTTTTGCTTGTTCTACTAACGCCTAGTAATATTAAATCGGACTTGTCTAATTCTTCAACTAAGTTTCCGTCGTCATGATTCATTGTAAATTGAATAGCTTCAATTCTTTCATAATATTCTTCATTGAGCGCGTGTTGCCCGCTTGGAACGTGTGATGCTTTTTGGTTTAAGAGTTTAGAAAAGTTAAGTATCAAGTTTCCTAAAACACTAAAGCAAGGAATTTTTTCTTCATCACTTTTATTTGCTAAAAATTTTGCAAGATTGTTGTCAACAATCGTATATAAAATTATTGCGCTTTCTTTTTTTTTGGCTTCTTCTAATATTTTAACAACTTGATTTTCAGTTCGAGTAAAAAAATATGATTTAATATCATACTCAATATTTTTGAATTGCGCTTTAATTGCTAAAAACACCCTGTCTAGAGTTTCACCAGTAGAGTCAGAAATAAGATATATTTGGTATGTATTACTCATGAATAAAATGTTGATAATTAAGTATTATTTTTACCATCTTTTAAAATAATGGTGTTTTTTATTTTTTGCTGTAGAACTCGTTTTTTATAAACATTAATAAACATCTGAAGTATTAATATACATTTTATCTAACAAAATTAAATAAAGTCTCAATTTAAACATTATACTTCACTTCTATAAATTATTAATTGTTAATAAATCGTGTATAAAGTGTGTAAAACAATTAATTACCATTATTCACATACTATATAACTAATACTATAATTAAATATTTACTTATTATTATGACACCCATCCAAGAAACCATAATAAACAAAAAGACAACTAATTCTCCAATATGGTTAATGAGACAGGCAGGTAGGTATCTTCCAGAGTTTAGGGAAATTAGAAAATTAAATCCAGACTTTATAAATTTATGTTTGAATGAAAATTTATCATCAGAGATTACTTTACAACCTTTAAAAAGATTTGAACTAGACGCTGCAATAATATTTTCAGATATTTTAATGTTACCTTATGGGTTAAATCAAAAAGTAGAATTCAAAAAAGATTTTGGCCCACAACTTGGTTCATTAAATTTAGATGAAATATCTAAAATTGATGAAATAGATTTTATAGAAAAATTATACCCTGTTTATAAATCAATTAAAAAAGTTAGCGAAGATAATCTAATTAAAAATAAAAATTTAATAGGATTTGTTGGAGCACCTTGGACATTATTAGTTTATATGATTAATAAACATTCACCAAAAAAAGAGTTAATAAAAGATTTTTTTAAGGATGAGTTTTTAATAAATAGGATTTTAATAATTCTAGAAAAGTTTTTGAAACTACATATTGATCAGCAAATAAAAAGTGGTGCAACCGTTATTCAAATTTTCGATAGCTGGGCTGGACTGCTAGAGGAAAAAGATTTACCCAACTACGTTTATGTACCAACTTTAAATTTGGTAGATTATGTAAAATCATTAAATATACCAGTTATTTGTTTTCCAAGAGGTGTAAAAAATTATAAAAATTATTGTGATGTCGTTAAACCCGATGTCGTCAATATTGATTATAATGTAAATCCCCTTTCTATAAGTAAAGAAATTAATATACCCGTCCAAGGTGGACTTGATCCAAAAGTTTTATTAACAGATACTGAAAATTTAAAAAAACAGGCCTTAAAATATTTAGATATTTTTAAAGACCATCCATATATTTTTAATTTAGGTCATGGAGTGTTACCCGAAACTAATCCTGACATGGTTGATTATTTGGTGAAAATGGTAAAAGATTATTAAATGAAAAAAGCAATTATCCTATTTAATCTTGGTGGCCCAGATAAAATAGAAAATGTTGAACCTTTTTTATTTAATTTATTTAATGATCCTGCAATTTTAAATTTACCAACCCTATTAAGATATCCCCTGGCAAAACTGATCTCAAACAGAAGAGCTCCTGTAGCTAAAAAAATTTATGCGGAACTCGGTGGATCATCACCCATACTAAAGCTAACCAAAGAACAATCTGGCGCCTTAGAAATAAAACTAAATCAAACACAAACAGAAGATGAATACAAATGCTTCATTGTAATGAGGTGTTGGAATCCTCGAGCCAAAGATGTGATTAAAGATGTTCGGCTATACAACCCAGACGAAGTTATTTTGATGCCCCTCTATCCCCAATACTCTGCCGCAACATCAGGGTCTTCAATTAAAGAATGGAAAGATGTTTGTAAGAAAAATAATTACAATATTAAAACAAGCACAATCTGCTGCTACCCAACAGACCAGAATTTTATTAATGCTCATACAAAAGAAATAATAAAAAAAATTAAAAACCTTAAAAATTTTAAATTGATATTCTCTGCACATGGCTTACCAGAAAAAAATATTAAAAAAGGAGACCCCTATCAATGGCAAGTGGAACAATCGGTTAAAAAAATAGTTGAGAGCTTAAATGATAAAAATTTAGATTGGATATTGAGCTATCAAAGTCGAGTTGGCCCATTGAAGTGGATAGGACCATCAACAGAAGATATAATCATTGAAAATTCCAAGATTGGCAAGCACATTGTTTTGGTTCCTATCGCGTTTGTTTCTGAACACTCAGAAACCCTTGTTGAGCTTGATATAGAATATAAACAAATAGCAGATGCCAATGGATGTAAAAATTATACAAGAGTCCCGGCACTTGGCGTTAATGAGGATTTCATTAAAGCAATGTCAGAATTAATAATTAAAAAAAATGAATATAAAATTAATGATAATCTTTATCCACCAAAGATACAGTGCCCTTCTAATTTTAAAAAATGCCCCTGTTTAAATTATGAATAGTTATTTATTATTTAAGAGCCTACATTTAATTGCAGTAATTTCTTGGATGGCAGGACTTTTATATTTACCCAGGATTTTTGTTTACCATGTCGAAAATTCAAAAGATGAAAATATTTCTTTAATATTTAAAACAATGGAAAAAAAATTATATTTTTATATCATGACACCAGCAATGATCTTAACTTGGATATTTGGGTTAATTTTAATTTCTTCTTTAGGTCTTGAAGTTCTTTCTGCAACTTGGATTAAACTAAAATTATTGTTAGTGATTTTATTAACCCTATATCATTTCTATTTATCCAAACTTCTTGATGATTTTAAGCTGGACCAAAATACTAAATCTTCTAAGTTTTTTAGAATAATTAACGAAGTACCAACAATATTGCTTATTTTGATTGTTTTTATTGTTGTTTTTAAGCCCATCTAAGCTTGTAATAGTTTAAA
>ENA-OSJC01004007-OSJC01004007.1-marine-metagenome-genome-assembly--contig:-NODE-4007-length-10286-cov-9.888432_pt1 | contig 10286 bp, 7 predicted proteins | sample MGYA00237885_ERZ534234 | MGnify/ENA primary metagenome ERZ534234 (study PRJEB26413, sample SAMN06343907) | marine metagenome | isolation source: coastal waters | place: Atlantic Ocean: West Antarctic... | reverse complement strand
ATAGCAGAAGCAGGTGCTATCGTTTTATTAGCAGGAGCAGCCTATGTTATGAGTGCTAAAGAAAAACTAAGTTTAGATAAGAAGAAACAAATGGAGAAACAAAAGGAGTTATAGTGGGATATTTTTTATCCCTCCCGCACACATCAAACGAAATTTGGACTTTAGTTCAAGTTGATATACAATCATAATGTAAAAAAAAACCAATCAATTTTAAATGCAATTATTAAATGTATACAAAACAGATGACGACCTAATTATTGATACATCAGAAGGCCTCAGAGTATGCAAGTTAAGGCACAATAATTTTGTTGACATTGAATCTCTTGAAGCACTATGCAGATCTCTTATTGGCAAAGACGTTAAAACAACTGCTTTTAAGCATGATATATATGGTGATAAATATTTTTATAAGATAAATGAGGATATTTCAAATAAGGAGTCTTTAGATGAGCTAAAGATTAACCTAATTAAAAAATTACCTCTCAACCAAAAATTTAAAAACAGATCTTCTCAAAAAATATTTGGACCACCCGGAACTGGAAAAACCACTTTTCTATTAAAAAAAATTAAAGAGCATATAGATAATGGTGTCAAACCTGAAAATATAGCATTCATATCATTTACAAATGCTGCAGCTAATGAATCAAAAAAAAACGTGTCTGAAAATTTCCCAGGCCTTGGATCAATAGATTTTCCTAATTTCTCAACAATGCATAGCTTAGCTACAAAAATTGGAGGCAACAAAGGTAAAAACCTATGCTTAGAGGAGCATTGGAAGACATTTGATGATGAAATTTTTTGTTTTACAGAGTGGACAGAGAAAAATGATCCATTTTCAATTGTTTCTAGATTTAAGCACCCAGTATTAGATCTATATTCACTAGCCATTGCTAGGGAGACTTCACTAGAAGAAGAGCTCAAATTAAAAAGAGCTTTAGGAGATTTTCATTCAACAAATGACATTTTAAATATGAGATCTTCTCTTAATAGTTATTTTAGTGTAGCAATTAATTCAGATGAAGATTTGCTAGAATACTCTCAACGCTATCTTAATAGATATGCCAACTTCAAAAAAAGAGAGGCTCTAGTAGATTTCAATGATGTAATTATTAATTCAATAAACAATTTGCCCGATGAGCGAATTCCAACATTTGAAGTCTTGGTTATTGATGAAGCACAAGACTTGACTAATATTTTATGGAGTCTTGCTAAAAAGCTCATAAATAAGGCTGGAACTGTTCTAATTGCAGGAGATGATGATCAGGCAATTATGATTAATTTTGGTGCTAGTGCTCATGAATTTCTTAACATTAAAACAACTAAAAAAGATTACCCTCTTCCTAAATCCTTTCGAGTTCCTTCACAAGTTATGGATTATGTAAATGCAGGGGTAATGAAATTTATACTTGCGTTGCCGAATCGTAAACCAAAAGAATGGGAAGCAGCAGATCATGCTGGAACCTTAAATTATATGTCTGAAAGAAATTTTAAAGACGCTGAAGGTAAAGAGTTTAAACGTTACGAAGAATATGACATTAATGATTTATTAATTGAAATTATTAATAAAAAAGAAGATGAGTGGTTAATTATGTGCCCGTCGAAAAAAACAGGCATGGATATGTCAAAAGCATTATTAGAATTAAGGCCTCCAATACCTCATTTTTATCGAAATAAACCAATGCCGAGCCTTGATGAAATAGGTGCTTCAAACATTAGAATTCAAAGCATACATACCTCTAAGGGCGATCAGGCTGATAACGTTGCAATAGTAGTTCAAAGCATTGGTGATATGTCAATGTTAGTTAACGATCCACGTTTAGCTTATGTAGCATTAACGAGAGCAAAATCTCACATGCTTCCAAGAGTGGTTAAAAAAGGCTTACTTCCATTTATGCGTCAATCGATGGATTATGGGGCAATAGCTAGCGAATATGATAGAATGTTTCCAAGTGAAATATAGGCATTAAACTATTTTGCAGATTAAATATGGAGAAATTTATGGAGGATGAAGAAAAACTTAATTACGAAAATAAACACTTAATAGATTTGACTGACCCTCATGAACCATCTGAAGAGCAGTATCTTGAGTCTCTTAAAGACGATAATGAGAAAAAAGAGAAAGAATCTAATTAGCCTCTTTTGCTGTACCTAGTCTTTGTATCAATAGAACCAACAATATCACCAACGACTTCATGTTCATCTGAAAGCCAGTTCATTTCTGATGAAGCGTCTCCCTCACTAACATCGATAAACCAATATTTTGCCTCTGCATTCCATTTGTAGCCTCTCTCCCTTAAACTATCTTTAATGGCAAATGGCGCCCCTTTTGCAGCAATACGTTTTGATTTTTTTCGCGCATTAATTAGCAAATCTTCCAGGACCAATAGTTTAGACTCAGGAAGCGTTTTGGACAACAAATGAATCGATGCCATGCAGTCTTTATCTGCACGATGGGCCTCAAAAAAATATCCATACTTATAAGCTAAAAACTCTAAAGAACGGTTTTTTAAGCCATTTTCATGCCATGAAACATCTTTAATAGAGCATCCCCAGTGGGTATTTTCAAAAAATGGAAACCGCTTTTCTACAAAATGCCTATCAAATTTAGCATTGTGAGCCAAAATAATGACCGCATTGCTAATAAAATCTTCTACCTCATTATCTTTTATTTTATGGCCCTTTACCATTTCCATGGTTATTCCATTAACTTCACTTGCCTCTTTAGAGATTTCAATTTTGGGCTGCTCTAATTCATTAAAAGTTTCAAGAATTTTAAATATCTTTCCTGTTTCAGGGTTGTACTCAAAAGCAACCATACCCAGTTCAATGATTTCATCATTTTCGAAATTGATTCCTGTTGTTTCAGTATCAAGAAAAATGGCTATTTTTTTTTCGCTGCTATCATCGTCGTTATAAAAAGTCTCATCCTTTAGTCTTTTTATTACCCTGTAATTACCGGTACTTTCAAGTTGATCTATATACTCTTTCATCAGCGCCCTTTATTTATTGGTTATTATGTATGAATTTTTAGCAATCTTAGAGTTTTAACCATTGCTATAGCCTCTAGTTTACAATAATCTAATAGCTCTTTACTAATTATGCATATGTACTAAATAATCAATTTTCTATTAAATAAAACAATACTCTTAATTATGGCTGGTTTAATTAAGAATATTTTTTATTACCTTATCTCACACAACAGAGAAAATTTAAAACTCGCAAATAGTCTCTATTTCACATAAAGCTTTCCAGCCTTCTTTTCCTTTACTTTTGTCTAAAGCAAGAATAGCTCTGCAAGTTACTTTAGATTTAACTTTATCTTTCATTTGATACATTAAATCTGGAGGAACAAAAATACTTTCCTTTAAAGTTGTTCGAATAAAGCCAAAGTCTTTTTCAGGAACCTGCTCTAATATTCCAGTAAATTCATTTAGTAGTCCATCAATTAAAGATTGATCTGCCCTCTTCCATCGTATTGGAGAGTGTGACCCCTCTTCAAAAAATACATTAATGATTGCTCCAATTCCAACATTACTGATTTTAGAAAATTGATGATGCATTAGCACTACTCCATTATCCGGACCAAAAGAAACATGCGCTAACTTTTTAGTTTGGTTTTGATTGTCAACAACTCCCGTCTTCAGAACTAAATCATCATCAACATAAATAATATCGATGACTTGATTGCTCACATCAATTTCTTTAGGAAGTTTGGTATTTAAATGCTCCTTATACCAATTGGAATTAATCATTTGAGTTAAGTCATTTGAGATTTTATTGCTCCCTAGTTTCTTTCGAAGCTCTAAAGCTTTAATTATTTGAACAATAGCCTCGGGATGCTTATTTTGTAGGGCAAGTAACTTTGCAAGTTTTTCGCGTACATTTACAACTGCAGTAGGTATTTTTGACAAATTAATAGCGTGTTGATAGCACAAAATTGCTTTTTTTGAATCATTAACAGTAATAATGTCACCCAAAAGAGACCAAGCCCAAAATTCTTGATTCTTTTTCTTTATGATTTGTTTTATTGATTTTAAGGCGCCCTCAGAGTCACCCTTTAGAAGCATTAGCTTGCAATTATACAAACGAAGCCATTGATCCTCTTTATTCTGACTTAATATCAACTCTAATTGCTCTTCAGCCCATTCTCTTAATTCATCATTAATACTGAGATATTGCGAACAAAGTGCACGACCAATACGGTAATAAAAGCGCAAATTTAGACTTGCAATTTTTTTACCATTCTGGAGTTCAAGGGGTTTATAGTCTTCCTGTCTAAAATTATCAACTCCCCACCATTTAGCAAACCCAAGAAGCCTATCCCAGTCTTTATCTATCTTTAATACTTGCATCAAAATCATAGAGTGCAGCAAGTCAGGCTTATCAATTAAATTAAATTTTACATATAGATTAATATAATAATTTAGCAAAGAAATTGATTTACCATGCGTAATTTTTTTGGCTTGTAAATCTTCAGGTATATTTTTCAATCGAAAATAAATAACCCATCCATAAGCGGATTGGAAAAATTTATTATCCATGTTCTCTTCAAATGCGCTTGATGCTAATTTTTCAGCATCATCTAGATTACCTTCTTTTCTAAGCGCTGTGATTTGTTGGGATATATGCATTTTCAGATAGGCCAGCTATTTTTAAACAATACTTCTAGTCTCTGTTTTAAACCTTTGCTTGAGTCGTTACCACCAACCTCTTGAGCCTTAGTCCATTGCTCTTTATTGTTATAAAAGAAGTCAATTTGTGATTTATGCCCCTCTTCATCAAACTCAATTCGGTAGCAATAAGCCAACGCTCTTATCGATACTATGGTTATATTAGAATCTTTAAGCAGGCTAGATAATTGACGCTTAAACTTTAGAAAAAACTCATCTTGCCCATCAAAGCTTAAAGCTTCCTCAAATATTGCTAGATTAAACAACTTCAAGACCTCTTCATTCAAGTCTGGATTCATATCTGCTCTATTAACTAGCTTAATTGCAATTTTTGAAACTGACCCTTTTGCGTTATACCAATACTGTATGTTGACATGATTATTTTCACTACTAACTAAATAGTCTTCACAATACTGGTTATGGGTAATTGAGACCACCTTAAGGTTTTTTTCTAAAAGTAATTTAGAGATCTTTTTATAATTAGAATATAAGTCTTCTTGTCCTTTTATAAAACTTAATCTGATCCAATCAGGATCATTGGCAAAGTCGCTATCTAGATCATTTTTCTTAATTTTTGGATCAAGTATTGGCTCGATGGCACCCCAATCTATATTGGTTGTCTCATCAAAATTTGGTGCAGATATTGTAAGCAATTTCTTACTAGCTCTTGTGATCGCCGTATAACTCCAACGAAAATAACTTTCATTAGTATTTCCACGAGCATCTGAGAAATCCACAATTACCGTATCCCATTCCCCACCTTGAGCTTTATGGCAAGTTAATGCATAACCAAATTTAACTTGCAGTGCATTAAAATACTTATCACTTCCTATGGCAGCCTTAAATTCCTTTGAATTTGTCTTAAGGGCCTTGTGCCTTGATCTAAAATCAATCATTAATGCACGATTTTCAGCTGCTGATAATTCTCTCTCATTAGATGTTAGAAGATTTTCTAAAATTAAAGCGTTACTTCTTATAATGGCGCCATTGAAATCTCTATAAGCGATCAAAACATCTCTAAATGAAAGTTCAACAGGATGCTCAACACCCTTCATTCGAATACTTTTAACTTCAGGAAGGTAATTTGGGTTAACAACTTTGATTAAATCTCCATTATTAAGGCTATAAAGAGGAGAATTTTTATTAACTAGGAGTGTATCACCGACTTGCATTGGTAAATCTTGTTTGCTAAATATTCGCTCTCGAATAGACTGATTCAATGTGAGAGCCTGCTTATTTGTATATGTAACAAATGCCACACTAACTTTTTTTGCCATACTTTCAACAGCTGTATCAATGGCATTTTGAGTAGAAATTTCTTGAATTTCAGAACCATTCCCTTTCAAGGAAAAACTATTAAATTGCTTTCCAATAATTGAATCTCTTAATTTAGTTGCTTGGGTTAAAATCTCACCACCTGCAGCTTGTCTCATTACTTTAGTTAGGTTAAAACCAGTAGCTACAACATTAAATTCATTAGTCAAATATTCTTTAGACAGTGCTGGTGAATTACTTTCTGAAACAGGGGGCAATTGTGTTGGGTCGCCTATAAATAAAATTTTTACCCTTTCACCCGATATATGACCATAGCGACCAATCCGCGCATATTGAATTAAATCAGACAGTAATTTCCCTGATCCAAACTGAACTAAATCTCCTTTATTTTCAAGATCACCAATCATTGAGGACTCATCAATAATAAATAGAGCACTCTGAGGCTCACTCTCCTTTAAGGGAAAATAGAAACGATGCGATGAGTCATTAGAATCTGCATACCCTGGGTTATCTGGGTTGGTAGCGTCTTCATCAACTTGAATTTTATCTAGCGCATAGATATGTGCATGGATAGTCTTGGCAGGAATTGCTGTTTTTGAATGAAGTATACGAGCAGACCTACCCGTTGGAGCCATTAGCAGCGCTATATGTTTTTGCTCATCTAATTTATTAAGTAAATACTTTACTAGTGTGGTTTTTCCGGTCCCAGCACTTCCTTTTAATATAAAACAATCAGCACTACTACTGACAAACTTGATAATTAAATCAACTGCTTCTTTTTGCTGACCATTTATTTGAATTTTTTACTCTCCATACTTATCTAGTAACTCTTTATGCCTTTCGACTAAAGAGCCTAATATATTAATTAGGCTGTTAATGTCTGATATTGATGCATTAACTGACTTTAATGAGCTTCCTGATGCATCTCTTTTTCCATGAATGAGAGGAAGACTATTTCTTACTTCAGATAGCCTATTAAATTCCTTTGAAGCAACAAGTGGAAGCTTGGCCTGGAGAATTTGAATTGCCATTTTTTTATCAGGCTGTCTTTTTTCATTTTTTTGGTAATACTCGTCCGGAATTATCCACTCTCCATCCTTACCCTCAACAATCGTACTGTATTTTCCTTGTTGGTTAATAGTTGACCATACCCACTCATCATTTTCTTCATTTTTAATATCACAGGACCATTCAACCAAATCATTCATACAGGAATAGATGTTGATAAAAGCTAAGTTAAGTTGTAAGCCGCTTGATAACTCAGTACTGAATGGTGAAAAAGATCGAAATAATAAAGCCTGTAGAGATTTTGCCTTGTCCTCTAAATATCTACTTTCAACAATATCAGCTACACGATATAGCTCTTTTTGCCAGCGACCGGTTTTTTGAGACCACATTAATGTATCACTAATCTTTTTATAAAGATCTATCGTGTTTTCAATTCCAACCTCGGTATTAGTAACTAATTTTGGCGAGCCCTTAACCCAATAACTATTAATACCCTGTTCCAATAAGGCCTCTAAGGTCCAAGACTTATTTGATGCAGTTGCAGCAATTATTGGAATTGTTGGCATCTTGCTTCTAATCCATTTAGCTAATTTAATGCCAGATAAATTCACCACATGGTGGCCAGACTCATCTTGGTTATAGCTATCACGATCATTATCCAGACGAACATCTAATAGAATCAGATCAATACTTTTATTCTTATCATTATTGGCCTCATTTATTATGTCTTGGGCTTTACTTTCATTCTCTGCAAATTCAACCTTAAAATTACTTGATAAACGAAAAAGTAAGTCATATGCAACCTCCCATCCATCTTTAAGCTGATCTTCAATAATTAGAATAGTTCCTCCATTCGAAATTCTTTCAAGCTCTGAACTTATGCTCTTTAACCGAACAATATAGTTTTGATCTAAATTATTAGAATCAAACTCTTTAATTAATTTTTTGAAGTAGGTCCATTCCGATAAATTACCTTCCAATTCAGAAATACCTTTCAATAAGTCTTCATCATTAGGAACAAAGTGCAGCAAGGATTTAAGTAAAGTCAGAGAACCCCAAAGATTAGATTTATCATGATTTCCGAGGCTGTATGGCTCCTTGTAGCACTCTTTTTCACAATAAGAATCTAAAGCATTTTTGTGAACTTCAATAAAATCTTCTATTTTAGGGTTAGTAGAAAATGCAACTCCAATGAATCCAAAGTTTTTTACTTTATATCCATCCACTTCTAAATATTCATCTTCATCTTCAAAGTAAACCATAATAGGGATCAAGGCAATCGCTTCATTGCTATCCGTTCTAATATGTTCTATTAAGTCCTCATAGCTATAATCGCAGTCATCTATGTCACTAGGGATAATTAGCTTGGTAACGCCCTGGTCAGATATTTTTTTTAATACAGACTGATATAACACCTGATCGAGTTCCTTAGACAAAGGTTTAGTTTCAAAAGCAATTTCTTGCTCTACTATATTAACGTCGTTAAGTCCTAACCCTGTAATCATATTTAAATAATATCCTTCATCAAGTTACAGATGTTTTCTTTCTTTCCTATAAAGGAAGCACTAACGTACCACTTGCCATTTCGATATTTTTTATCTTTTCTAAATTCCCCACCAAAATAAACAATTGTTGCTTTTCCAGAACTCCAATCTGAATCACGAATACTTTCTGTCTCTTTATTTCCATAATGCGCAAAAACAACATCATAATTATTGTTCTCATAATTATCTTGATCTATGCTTACTTTAGGGTCAATACAATAAGCACCCTCATCACAACACTTTATTAAGGAAGTAGTTGTTAGCAATCGATCTCTGTTGTCATCGAGAAGGAGTATGTTTAGCTTATCTTTCATTATTTTTTAAATCTCAATCTGTGAGCAAATCCTTGCTTTAAATCACTTAACTCTAATTCGCCAACGCTGCGACCATTATGCATGTTAATAATTTTTCTTTCCCCATTCAATAATTGCGTTTCAATCCAATATTCACAAAGCCCATTTGTTAGTGGGATAACTTTCGATAACTTTCCTTGAGTTAAGCTACGGTCATTAAATTCAACAACTTGCTTGGATTTATTAAATATAGTTAATTCAACATTCTTCTTATCGTCTGTTTTCAACAAATTAATATAAATTTTGTTGGATTTATTAGTGCGCTTTGCCAATGATTGCAATATCTCTTTGATAGAATCTAATATGGATGGAACATGTGTATAAAACCCTATATCCATCTTGGAGTCTATTAGCACCACTACTCTGTCATCTTCCATGCCAATATCGTTAATCAAGCGTCGAATTTCACTTACTAAAATAGTACTTGTGTCTTCATCATCACCAAATCGAGTATTTTTCTTTAGCTCTTCTGTTGCATCACCAATTAATTCTCCATCTATTACATCAATAAGGTAATTCTCATCAAACCTTTTCAATACCTCATATAAACTCTTTTTCCAATCATCAAACTCTTCTCTGAGCCTCCATGGCAAATAATAAGCCTCTTTTTCATAGAAATTACACAACTTCAAGTAGCAATCCTCAATTGAAATGTTACCGTTACTAGAGCGATGAACCAATTCTCTTAAACCGGTATTTTCCTTTAAAGAATGTAATACACCTATTGTCTTATCTGGATCAACTTTAGGATACTTTAATAGCCCATTTAGCTGAAACTTTGCATCCATGAAATTTGAGTTTAAAGATAGTTTGTAAAACCTTGGGTCCTTTTCACCCATTTTTTGAGCAAAATCCTTTAATTTAGAGTGGCTGTCTATTAAATTTAACTCCTCTACATAATTTTTATTTTGAATTTCTTCTCTAAATTCATTTAAACCTTGTAATCTTTTGTTTTCAACTTTTGCAAGAATGCTTAATCGTTTTTCCAATCTATGACGTTTAGAAATAAGTTTTTTAACAGATTTTTTAATTCTTACATCAAATTCTTCTTTAGAAGTTTTTAATAATTCATAAAATCTATACAAAATATTTTCATAAGTCTCAACTCTTTTAAATAGTTTATTATTTTTATCATTTCTCTCATCTTGATTATTAGATAAAACCACACTTCCATAAAAGCTTATTTTTCCAAGAAGGTGCCTTAAAAAATAATTTATTGAAGGATGATATCGACTAGCATTTTCATTTGGCCTACTTGATCTATCATCTCTGACATTTTTTTCTAGTTGTGATTTGATGCCAAACCTTTCACAATTGTAGATAGTTGCTCTTAAATTACGAACATATCTACGATTCACATTAATCCCATCATTAATAATAACCCCTGTTACAACTTGACGCTCTTCAGGAGTAAGTATCTTTGTTTTATCTTTATT